>Ga0335069_10002018_pt1 | contig 31764 bp, 23 predicted proteins | sample Lox_Sample_11_FD_206714 | JGI IMG/M metagenome (GOLD analysis project Ga0335069, IMG submission 206714) | Soil microbial communities from Loxahatchee National Wildlife Refuge, Florida, United States - Lox_Sample_1.1 | ecosystem: Environmental > Terrestrial > Soil > Wetlands | place: USA...
CGATTTACCGACACGTTCGCCCTCATCCGATTTTTCCGTTGAACGCGTGCGGTAATCGAGACCGACCAAGAAGGCGCGCTCCCGCGGCTCGCGTGGAGCCGCGGAGGTGCCTCGCCGTTGCAAGTTGTGAAATGCGTTGCCGTCCCTACTGCGCAATCGGGAAACTAGCCTTCGTTGCCCGCAGGGGCTGCTGAGGGCGCGCTGATGACCGCGGGAGCCGGACGCTCCCCTACCGCCATCGGACGCGGTTCATGAGTTCCACGCGGCATGACCACGGTGGAAATCGCGTGCTTGAAAATCAACTGCTCCTGGTTGTTGGTTTCCAGCACCACGGAATACTTGTCGAACGATCGAATACGTCCCGTAAGTTTCACACCACTCATCAGGTAGATGGTGATGATTGTTTTTTCTTTGCGTGCTGTGTTGAGAAACGAGTCCTGGATATTTTGTGCCGGCTTGTTTTCCATCTTGCCGATCTCCTTCCTTACGACTCTTTTTCACTCGGGATGCAACGCCCCACACACTGGGGCAAAACCCAGAAATCTCCCGGCACTGGCCGGACGTGCCACTGTCCGACAAAGCCAGCCTAATTACGATACGGCTTACCCGCCGCCATTTCAACCATAAGCGGTGCATTTCGCCTGATGTACAATCCCGAGTTTCCTAGTACAGGACTCTGGAAACGTCGTCATATCGGACCAAAACAGTCCTCCAAGACCGAGGGACCATGTCAGGACTCATACCGCTCGCCATTGGCTTTACCGATCCCAACAACTCTCTGGGGACTACCCAACTGCTGCTGCGCTGGGTGCATTTCCTTGCGGGCATAACCTGGATCGGCCTGCTCTACTTCTTTAACCTCGTCAACGCGCCCCTGATGCGCACCCTGCCGCAGGACGCCAAGCTGAAGGTGTTTCCCGGGTTGATGTCGCGGGCGATGGGGTGGTTCCGCTGGTCGGCCGTGGTGACGGTTTTCATGGGCTTCGCCTACTGGAACATTATCGTCGCCGCCGACGCCCACAACGCCCGGCTCCATGCCATTCCAGCCGCCGCCAAGCCGACGGTGATTTCGTTCGTCATCATCTGGACGTTGGCATTCCTGGTCGAATTCGTCGTGCTGATGCAGCCGGTGGACGCGCTCAAGAGCGGCCCTGTTTTGGGAATCATCATTGCAATCGTGCTCTGCGGCGCCGCATACGTTTGGCTGAGTCTGAACTCACACGCGTGGGAAAGTAGTCGTCTGCAGGCAATCGGCGTCGGTGGGGGTATCGGGTGGTTCATGATGCTGAATGTCTGGGGCGTGATCTGGCGGATTCAGAAGAGGGTGATTCGCTGGACCAGGGAGAGCGCGCAAAGCGGCAAGCCAATGCCGAACGAATCGGTAAAGCTGTCGCAGCAGGCGCTGGTAGTGTCGCGCATCAACTTTGTATTGTCATTTCCATTGTTGCTGTTGATGGCCGCGGCCAGCCACTACCCGTTTGTCATTGATTAGCAGCATGGATTAGCAACAAAAAGGGGGTGGCCACGCGGCCACCCCAATCAAGCGAAGCGAACTTGTCGTCGAATCCCTTCAGCGTTGCGGATCGAAAAACAAATGCGCAACCGCAACGCTTGCAATCCAAAGGCCAAGTTACATGACTTGTTTCTAATTGGGTTAGCATGAATGTTTCGCAAACTCGTACAGTTTCCTGAATTCAGAAATACATCCCCCTACGAATTTCAGTAGCTTGGTTTGTCGGAATGCATGACCGCTTCGCCGAAGGTGTTGCGTTCTTTAACGTTGGGAACTATTACGACGCGCATGAAGCCTGGGAAGACGTGTGGCGCGACTCGAGCGGCGATGAGCGCCTCTGGCTGCAAGGGCTCGTGCAGGTGGCCGTCGCGCTGCATCACGCGTCGGTAGGCAACCGCCTCGGCGCGGCCTCGGTGTTACAGCGCGCCGCAAACAACTTAAGCAGATGTCCTGAGGACATGTGGAGGATGAACATCAATCGGCTCCGCGAGGACGTGGCACGCAATTGCGGGGAGTTGAAAAGCGATAAAGAACTGACGAAGTTTGTGCTTTCGGGATCAGGCCCTTGCCATAGCGAGATTACCTGATCACGAGAACGCCTGGTGTTCAGGCAGCCACATCTCTGCTCACTGCCCCCACGTTTTCCAGGTATTCAGCCGCAGAAGCTTTGTATCTCCGATAGGCTTTCTCCAGCCGTTCTTGTTCAAACGTTCCGCGCATCGCCGCAGAAGCCATTTTGCAGTACGCCATGCGAAAGACGCTGTAGGCCGCAAGATATGCGCGCAGCCTCTGCGACGGATCGTCGCCGCTCGCAGACTCGTAGCAATCGAGGAAGAATCGCGCTGCCTCCGGCTCCATCTTCCACTCGATGATTGCTCCGGCTAAATCCCACGCGATATCGGTGGGGCCGGGGAAGAAATGATCATCACCATGCGCTGCCGAATCGAGTTTCAGCAGTCGGCGGCCGTCGTCTATCCACTTATGTGGCAGCATGCGCCCGTCGGCAATGACTGGATGTTCAATTTCGAGTCGAAGCGATGCCGGCACATGTAGTTCGAAATCCTGGCGAGCATTAAACGAAAGCATCATCTCGAGATCAGGACTCGCCGCGCCATTCGAGGCCAGGTTTTCTGAGCGAAAGGCGCAGTAATTCGCAATGCACTTCAGGACGGTCTCGTTTGCGTCGGCACAGGACAGGTATCGTCCACGCATAAATGGATACACTCCGAATCCCTCTTCTGTTCCCAGGGGTGCGGGCCCAAATTCACCATCAGCGACCTTCGCCGTGCGTTCATGCACGGCCCGCCCGAAACGTCCTAGACCCTCGTATTTATAAAAGCGCGTGCCGTCTTTCGACAGGAACTTCGTACGTTCCATCTGGGTCCACGAGGCCGGCCACGCGGTCTCGTCAACGAATGCATGCCCTCGCCAGATGCCACCGCCCCAGTATTCCTTTGCTTCGACGGGCAAGTAGTGCGAGAGGCCGACAGAATCGAAGCGAAAAGCGCGCCAGCGCGTGCCCGCGTTTGAGGCGGTGAGAAGATCCGGCTCGGCCGTTCGGCTTCCAACGAAACGGACCCTTGAGGGCGAAACGCCCCCTTCGACCAAGGCCTCACCGCATGACAGGAACGACGAACCGCTCATGCCGGGTCCTTCATCGACCACGAGGAAATCTGCGCTCCTATTGCACATCGCCAGAATCCATCGCCATTGCTCCGGCGACAAAGTCGTCTTCCTATCGTACGGATGCCCTTCAGGACGTACTGTTATCCGCTCGGCTCGAACGCCATCTGCACGCAACGCCGCCTGCACCACGGCGCCCAGGGTGGTACCGATACTCCGTATACCGATCACGGCGACGCACTGGCTAGACCTACCTATTTCGCGCGCCAGGTCGGCCATATCCAGCGGATGCAACGCGTAGTAGGTAAATCCTTCCGGCGGACTCAGTTTCACCTCCACCGGCGGAGCGATCGCGTTGAGACAAGCGATCAAGACCTCGCGGTCAATTGTCGCGCCGCTGACCAGCGCATCTGCGATTGACTGGGTGATCGCTTCGGCCTGTCGAGCATGCACCGACGCGGTATCGGACAGCGCACATTCCAGTTCACCGGCGCGCAGCAGCAGGTCGAGGAGTTCCGTGCGACAGCCGCTAAAAACCGCGATACCGGCGCACAATTCGCGCAGCAGGTCCGCTCCGCGATAAATATTCTTGCCGTCGCGGAAGATATAAGCATTCCATGCGTTGTGGATTGACATCGGTTCCAGGCGCCAAAAGACGAGATGCTCCAGGAGCATACGATGGGCGCGATGTGACGTGGTGTTGCTCGATTGGGCCATCGGCAACGGGAGGAACTTAGGCCGCTTCTTCTTCCTTCGCTTTTTCCTTCTTGCGGGTACCGCGCACGGAACGCGATACATCTCCGTCCTTATCAATGAAATACAGATACTGCAACTCGCGTTGGACCGCGTTCGGAACCAGCACGCGCGACTCGCCTTTGCCCGACTTGGGCTTTTGGCAGACGTTACCGTCTCCATCGATGAAATAGAGGAAATTCTTGTAATCGCGCTTCAGATCGAGCTTCTTGACTTTCTCGGCCATCAATCTACCCCGTACGGGTTGGATTCGGGAGGGGGTTGGACAGTTGCAGACTTCGAGCTACTTGCGTTTGTGCTTCGGATTTGCCGCCCGCCGTGCCGCCCGCTCGGCTGCTTCCTTCTGCTGCTCTTCGGGAGTCGTGATGCGTCGCACGATGGGGCCGATCATGCGGTATTTGCGGTCACCCTCTTGACCTTGCATGTCTTTGACCCGCAGCGTGAAGGTGGGCTCCACTCCTTCTTTGCCGAAGTCGGCGGTGCCAACTGTCACCGGGAAGTAGCCGTTCAGGTCGTGCTCGCGGTAGGCAGTCTCGTAGCGGTGCCGCTTCAGGTTCCAAGTGAACACGCGGATCTGGTTGAAGTCCCAAGGCAGGCCGTCTTTGTTGTCGGTCAGCAGCAAGAGGTACTGCGGCACCTTTTTGTCTGCGTCATGGACCTCGCTGAGCACAAAGCTGGCCACGATACGCTGGCCCTCAGCATACTGCGCGATCTCCAGCGGCACATCGATGTCAACCATGCGGGCCAGCACCCAGCCAACTCGCTGCCTGTCGCCCCCGCGAATCAGCAGCCAATCTTCCATAGCCGGGCCTTGCGCTTCTTCCTTTTCTTTCCCACTGGCGGTTTTCTTCACTGCCGCCGGTGAGGGCTGCATTGACTTCGGCTTCTCGGCGATCGAACGCTTCAGGATTTCGACCTTGTCGGCTTCCTTCAGTTGGAAGAGGTGCTCGGTGTCTCGCCCGGGCGTCAGGTGGAGGTTCAACAGGTTACGCGCAGTTCCGTGTGCCTGCACGGGAGTTTTGGCGTTGTCGGTCTGCAGTTTGATGAATTGTTCGTAGTCATCGGCTGCGACCAGGTAGCGATCGGCGATCCAGCCTTCCTCGCCGCGTTCGGTGCGAACGCGAGCGAATCGTGGCTTGTGCTCGAGCACGTAGACCTTGTCTCCGAGGTAGACCATCCCCTTCTTTTCAAAGATAGGCGCGAGCCGGTCGCGCAGGAATACCTGCGGCGAGTTCACGTACGCAACTTCTTTATTGAGATTGGAAGCTTTGTTGCAACTGCTGATCGCTAGAAAAACAGATGCCATGACCACTACGGCGACCAGTTGCTGCAGACGAACCAGGAGTGCACGATGAGAGGACACGGGACAACTTCACTATAGCAGCATCGTAGGGATGAAATGTTGAGCGATCGTGTTCAGCAGAAATGACGACGGCGGGCGTGGCACACCGCATGAGACACTCTTTGCTGATGCCTCCCGAGATCATCATACGCCGCGTCACCGTTGCGGACATTCCCACCCTGATTCACCATCGCCGCATGATGTGGTGGGACATGGGACGACAGAACACCGCCGCACTCGACCAGATGGAAATCGCTGCCCAGCACTACTTTTCCGCCGCGGTCCCCGACGGCTCCTACTGTGGGTTTGTCGCTGCGAACGAGGTTGGTGAGATCGTTGGCGGTGCCGGTGTTGTCGTCAGCCCATGGCCCGGCAGCTTCGACCAGAAACTGCCGCGACGGGCGATGATTCTCAACATGTACGTGGAGCGGCCGTATCGCCGCCGTGGCATCGCACGCGCGTTGATGGAGACGATGATCGCCTGGTGCAAACAGGAAGAGTTCGCCTACGTCGGCCTTCACGCCAGCGATGAAGGACGACCTCTCTACGAGAAGCTTGGCTTCAGACCCACGAACGAAATGCGGCTGGAACTGAAATAGAACCTGGAAGCAACCTTCTCTTACTTTGCACCTGCCTGCTCCGCGAGAGCGAAACTTACAACGATTTGGGTGTCTAGCTCCACGGGCTCTCCGTTCAAAAAGTAAGGTTTGTACTTCCATTGCTTCACTGCGTCCATGGCGGCCGGTATGAGCATCGGATGTCCGGTGACCGCCTTCAAAGTTTGAACTGCCCCATCTTTGCCAATCAGCGCCTGCAACACCACCGCCCCTTGGATGCGAGCGTTGCGTGCAAGCGGAGGATACGCCGGAGCAACTTGGTGTGCCAACAAACCCTCTGACACACCGGCCGAGACCCGCACCCGCTGCGGGGTAGCGGCGCGCGCCAGGTTGTTTGCCGTATTCGGAGCTGTGCTGCCGATGACGCCGCCCAGTGCACCACCGGGTAAACCACCAGGAACACCACCCATCACAGTACCGCCGGGATGCGAATCAGTAGATCCCTCCTCAATAATTTTTACGCGCTGAGGAATTTTCTGCGGCCATGCCGCTGCTGCGCTCGAGGTGGAAACCTGGTTAATCGGCTCCTTCACCAAAGACGTCGGCCCTTCGCCGATTCGCAACAAACCAATACCCTGTTGCATTGAATAATGAAGTTCTTCGATTTCGGGCTGATTGTGTGGCGTGACCACACACGTGAGAGCGACCGTGGACCCATGTACCAGGTACTTTCCGGAGAAAGGCGACCGGAAATGGATGACAAACGTTCGGTCTTTCTCGAACGTGTACACCGCGTTTTCGATGACGTCCTCGAACATGTTCTTGATATCGTCGGCGGTGCGGACGAGGTTTGCCGATTTCCATGTACCGATGAATGAATCTGCCGCCGGTTGTCCCTGCCCCGAGGAGACAAGGTCTCTCCACACGTGGCCGGTGTTAGTGACTTTTAGCGTTCGCCCTTGGCGAAGGAATTGCAAACCGGTCCAACCAGCCGGACGGTCAGGCAAATCCAGTGTCACTACATTTCCCGTTGTACGATAGGTTCCCTTCAGTTCGCCCAGTGGGCCCATCGTGCAACTTCCGTCTGGGTTTAACTCGAGTATCGAAACCGGCAGTGGCGTCACGGGAAGACGCCATCGTCCAGCAAGTTCCGCGGCCGTCACGACCGCCGGATCAGAACTGACGCGCTCAACCTCCATGGGCCATTTGACATTGAATGCCTGAATTCGGGATTCCCCTGCCTTCGATGCTTCACCCACGGCGTCGTAGTAGCGCGCGGTTTCCATGAGAACTTCGCTCTCCAACTCCGGACCGCTCTTCTTTGATAGTTCTCTTGCCGATTGGAGGAAAGCCAGGGCCTCTGTGTTTTGCTTCTTCCGTTGCGCGATTTCGCTCAAGCTATCCAGGGACCGCACTTGTCCGATCAAGTCCTTCGTCGTTTGAAACAGGCGCAGAGAAGCCTGGTATGCGGGATAAGCCTGGTCGTCCATGTGCAGTTCCCGGTATGTTCTCGCCAGCGACAGGGTCGTAATGGCTTGTGCTCCCGTGATATTCCGTTCCCGGTAAAGGTCGACAGCCCGCTTGTAGTGATCGACGGCAGTTTGCGCCTGGCCCTCCTTTTCCAGGGCGAAACCCAATGTTTGCTCCGCAACCGCAAGTTCGAATTTTGTGTCGGCGCTCTGCAGGAGAGGAATCGCTTTCTCTGCCCAGTACTTAGCCTGGACATCGTCCGATTCTTGCTGATAGTCGCGCCCGAGAAGTGCCATGCTGTGGGCCGCCTGCTGCGAGTCTCCGGCTGCGCTCTCCCTGTCAATCAGCTTCCTTCTAACAGCGATAGCCTTTGGCAAATTGCGATTTTCTTCGTGATACACCGCAATTGCCTCGGCGCTGACCGTCACCAGATCCTTCTCCATGGTGTTTAGCGAACCCATGGTTTCCGACACCGCGATTACATTTTCGAGGTACTTCTGGGCTGTTCCCCTCTCATTGAGGGATACGTACAACTGGCCCACTGTGCCATCAGCCATGAGAGCTCCGGCTTTGCACTCACGACTCGAACAGTTACTTAGCAGGGAGAGCGCTGCAATCGTTTCGTCGAGATACTTCCTCGTGAGTTCGCGATTCCCGGTTTGAAACGCGCTTTGCGCCGACAAAGCCAGCATCGCGACCCTCTGCCACGGCTCAATGCCGGCGACGCTCACCTTGTCGGCTTCTTCAAGAAATCCCAGGGCTCCCTGCCAGTCTTTTCTTTGATAGGCATCCATCCCCACGAGCCAAAGCATTACGGCTCGCAGTTGGTTGAGCTGGGGTTGTTGGGGGAGATCTTTGAGCGCCTCACGCGCCAACTGCACAGTGTCGGGGCTCATCTGCCCGCTCCGGAACTTCAACCCTGCGAGATTAGCCTTTCCCATGGCGATCACGGCTGGTTGCTTCACACGGTTGCCGAGGGCTATACAGCTTTCCAAATCCCTGGCCGCCGTCTCGAAATCGTTCTGCGCCGCTCGAATATTGCCGCGAAACAACAGCGCTAATGCCTGGCCGTCCGCATCGTTCTTGGTCTCGGCTAACTGCAACATCAAGTTGGCTTGTTGCAGCGCCCGGTCGTACGCGTGCAACTGCATCCACAGGTTCAGGGCCTCCGCCCGCGCGCTGAACTCTGCCTTTCCGTCGTTGCGACCGTGGGCCGCGTCCGCCTCCATCGCCTTCGTTCGAGCCTTAAGTTCCACCTCAGATGGGGTCGCGGGCGGTGTGGTTTGACCCCAGGTTGAGGGCTGCACTATCAGAACAGCTATCAGAAGAAGAAATGGGAGTCGCACGCAGGGCCTCCTAGCTAGCTGGAATGGGTTCCGAGAGGGCCCGACAAGAAAGGAATTTCAGTAATGGAGGCGCGATAGTATCAGAGCTAATGCGGTGTTGGAAGTCCTCCAGCGAGGAAAAATCAACCCTTCACAGGCCTTACGCTGACCTTCAATGATGAGCTAGAAGTCCTGCCAGTATTACCGCTTCAGGGACCTATTCTTTTCAGTGGTGATGATGCAGGTTCTTCAGGTGCGCGACATAGGCATCAAGGAAGCGTTTCAGGTACTTCTTCGTCTCTTCGTCGGTCAGGTTTCCCTCGGCGTCGAACTTCTGCCCGGCTGCGCCGACCATCAACTCCGGTTGCTTCATATCGTGCATGTTGAGGAAGACGAATACCTGGCGCAGGTGATACTGCGCGCGAGCGGTACCCGTCGGACCCACTGACGCGCCCATGATTGCCGCAGGCTTATTCGCCCAGGCGTTGTCGCCGTAGGGGCGTGAAGCCCAGTCGATCGCATTCTTCAGCACGCCAGGGATCGAGTAGTTGTACTCCGGCGTGACGAACAGGATGCCGTCCGCCTCACGGATCTTCTTCTTGAACTCGGTTACGCGCTCGGGAGGATTCTTCTCGTCGTCTTCGCTGAACGGAGGAATGTTCTTAATCTCGAACGTCTCAATTTCTGCATCGGGCCCAACCAACTGCTGCGCGGCGCGCAACAGGCCCTTGTTGTAGGAATGTTGCCGCAAACTGCCGGGGATACCGAGGATCTTCAGTTTTGCCACCGATCGCCTCCACACTGAAATGACGAAGAATGGATGGAACCGCGGCGGCCACGGATTCAGATATTTTTACATTGAAGCATTTACCGCGCGGTACGGCTGCCTGGGCTTCGCCACCTCCTGCCCCCGCAGCTATCGCGCCTTTTTAAGAATCCCGTACACGTCCAGTTCGCCTGCCGGATTGGCTACCGTCTGGTCGTCGTGACCGCTTCCGACATACACCTTGCCATTGGCAACAATGGGAACCACAAACTTGATAGACAATCCCGCCGCATCAGCCGCGTTCTGGCTGCTGTTGTAGAGTTCATGCGAGACGTCGGCGGCATCGTAGGCATGCAGTACCGCATGCGTGGGAGGATTACCGCCACCATTGCCGATTGGCGTTCCGTGGTCGACGGCCCAAACGATCCCATCACTGGTGCCGTTGGCGGAGATGAAAGGCGTTGCCCCCATGCCTCCGGCGGCAAACGCCGTCGGACCAGCCGACGCCAGTTTCAGCGATCCATCGCCCTGCAATGCGAAACGCTTGATCGGCCCGGGGTCGGCGCCTACGTATAGGGCTCCATTGAACCACGCCATGGTGCCGTAAATCCGGTAGTCCCCAACGGTGCCAGTCAGCAGGTTACCGTGATTGTCGGTGCACATATCGGTGTAGGTGGACGAGTTGTACCAGGTTCCAGATACCGCGCCCGCGTTGTTCGCTTCCTGGTGGCCGAGTCCCGCCTGGTTGAGGATGAAGAGTTCACCGTTCTTGCCGCCCGCTGCTGCGTAGTTCGATCCCGGAATCAGCACCACGCCGGCAGCTCCCAGGTCGCTGTCCTTGCATTGCAGGAACGCTGCGTTGAAGGGTGTGAAGTAATCGTGAACCTTCAAACCGCTGTCGAGCCGCAACGCGCTCTGTCCCCAACCAGTCTGGGCGCCATCGTTGGGTCCATCGCCGGTCACGACAAAGATGCTGCCCTGATCGTCTGATGCCGGTCCCGCTCCGGCACCCCAAATCCCGCCTCCGCCCGGATAAGGTCCGTATCCATCCTGGTTTGGGCTGCTGTTAAAGACCGCCGTCTGGGTGAGCGAAGCCGCGTCATAGGCGAGCAGCCAGCCATGCGGACAGCCGCCGAACCCGATATACACCGTCCCCTGCGTCAGCAGCAGTCCCGCGCGCTGCAGGCAGGCCGAACTCAACTGCAGCTGCCCGTTCACCGCCTCCGGAAGAGTGCTGGGTACTGACGCGCTGATGTCCACCGAGGCGCGGATCGCTCCCGTCTCGATGTTGAGCGCATTGAGACGTTGCAAGCCTCCCGGATGCCGCGAGACCACGTACATCGTTTTGTACTTCACATCGATCGCCGGCGTCGAGGTGATTCCCGTCCAGGGTTTGATCGCGCCAGTGCCGGGCATCTCACCGGATCGCAGCAGCGAGGTCTTCCACAGTGGGGAGCCGTCGCCGGGAGAGTCGGCGTCGAGGGCATAGACGCTGTCATACTCGGTCGCGACATATACCACGTTGTGGAGCGTGCCGCCGATCGGAACGCTGGAGAGGTACAGCGGTTGCGCGTATAAGTAGCCATCGACCTGGTACGAAAACAGTTTGCCAAAGGTGCTGGCGTTCACGCTGGCGGGCTTTAGCGCGGGTTCACTGGCGTTCAATCCCGTGCGCGCATTATCGCTGTGCCATGTTGGAAGCATGACCCCCACGTAGGGAGTTGTTGATGGCGTGGTCACCGGTGGCGGTGGAGGTTGCGGCGGCTGCTGTGGCTGTGAAGGTTGAGAAGGTGTACTGGCTGCCTTTATTCCCGCGCAGCCGCTCAGGATGCCTGTGGCCATCAAGGCGGCAAGAAGAGTCGCGCTGATCCGTCCCATTAGGGGCCCCTACTTCGTTCTCAGTTCGTGCAGTGAGTTTCAAATCCGTTTCAAGCGTGCAGTGACTTGGAATCGAGGAGCTTAGGACAGGTTGGCCCAGAGTCATTGCTGAAAAAGGCGTGCGAAAAACAATTGCTGGGGCGAATGTGCCGAAATCAGGCGCCGAAATCAGTTTGCATCTCGGAGTGTAAACGCAGAATGAACACGCCCGTTATGACCGCGCAACCCAGCAGGAAGACGCGCGTCAGGTTGCCCGCATAAAGTGTCGGGTCGCCAAATAGCCCGCGCAGCAGGCCCACGCCGGCACTGGTAGCGCAAAAAGCGAAATACAGTTTTTCACTCGCGCTGCGGGAGATCACCGCCAACCACACCAGCACAGAGGTCACGGTGAAATAAATGAACGTCAGGATGGCCGGTCCGACGAGATGGCCGCTGGCGGCTGTCAGAAGCGCCGACGGATGATAGTTACTGGCAAGTTGATACCCGGCCAGCAGCCCGAAAGCGATGGAGTGCACCAGGGCGATAATCGCGCGCTTGCGGCTATTGAGGATGCGGAAGCCGTTCATGTACGCAAACAGCGTACTGCGGCCATCGCACAATCCGATGTGAGCGCCATCACACCGGAACTGTTTGTTATCGCGCGGACACGCCCATCGCGGCGAGAACTTCTTCCACGATGCCAATCGCCTGTTCCAATTCTTCATCGGTGTTGTAGAAATGCGGCGAAAACCGGACGCCCGCCTGGGGACGCCAATCTACCAGAACATCGCGTTTCAGCAATTCGGCACACACCTGCTTCGACTCGGGCATATCGATCGAAACCGTTCCTCCCCGCCGATCAGGATCGCGCGGCGTATTTACGCGCCAGCCGCGAGCGTCGGCAAGTTCGATCAACCGCGCTGTCTGCCGCATCGACTTGGCGCGAATGGTCTCAATCCCGGCCTCGCGGATGATCTTCAGCCCCGGTCGAGCGGCATACAAGGCGGCGACATTGGGGGTGCCGTTCATAAACTTGTAAGCACCCGTCGTGAACCGATTAGTGCCGATTTCGAACGCGAACGGATGCTCATGCGCCATCCATCCGGTGAACGACGGAGTGAGTTTGGTGGCCAGATCGGGACGGACATATAGGTAGGCCGTCCCCGGGCCGCCGCAAAGCCACTTCAAAACTCCTCCAACCACGAAGTCCACATTTAACTTGCGCACGTCGCATGGAACGACGCCGAGGGCATGAAAGGAATCAAGCACCACGTGAGCGCCGACCCGATGCGCCTTCTCGATGATAGCCTCGACATCCTGGATGAACGCGCTGCGGAAGATAACGTGCGAAATTGGCACCAGCAGCGTCTCTTCGTCGATAGCGTCGAGAAGTTTTTCGGTATCGACGTGAATGCTGTCATGCGAGCCAACCATGTGCACGCGCGCGCCACGGGTGCGCTGTGCCTCCCAGAAGTACATCACCGAGGGAAAGTTCAGGTCGTCATACACAATCTTGTTGCGATTGCCGCTGCAATCGAAGCATGAAGCGACCACCGCTTCCGCAGACGTCACGTTTTGAAACGTTGCGACCGAATCGGGCCCGGCCCCCATCAATTCGCCAATTTCGTTGCCGAGCTCGCGCGCCATCTCCCACCACTGTTCGTCCCAGGCCCGCACACCGCGCGTCTTCCACGTCTGCGCATATTCGGCCAGCGAAGATTCAGCACCGCAGGGCATGGCGCCGAGCGAGTTGCTGATCAGGTAAGTCGTCGTGTCGAGAATCGGAAACTCGGGCCGAAAGCGGAGAAGCGGATCGGACATAGGGAGAGAGTACCACCGCGCAGATCGCCAGACGCTCTGCATTTATTGCGACAACGCCCTGACGGCCGCATCTATCTTGTTTGGGAGACGACCCCATCTCGAAGGATCGTTGTGCGATTTTTTTTGCTCTCGTTGCTCGCTCTTGTCGCCAGTTTCTTATCGATCAGTCCGGCGCAGACAACCGCAATCCGCACCGGCCAGTCGGCATTTACCAGTTATAAGGGCGAACATCCCGGCATAACGCGCAAGCTGACGGTGGCTGACCTGCCCAAGCCTTACGCGACGGAGTCAGCTGGTGCCGGCCCGAACATAGTCCCGCGCCCCGAGAACACTTGGCCTCAAACCCTGCCCGGCTTCAAGGTAGAGTTGTTCGCCTCCGGGTTGACGAACCCGCGATTGATCCGCATCGCGCCTAACGGCGACCTGTTCCTGGCTGAGAGCGGACCGGGCGAGATAAGAGTGTTCCGCCCCGATGCCGAGGGGCGGGCCCGACAGGTCCAGATTTTCGCCAGCGGTTTGCACCAGCCGTTCGGGATCGGGTTTTATCCGCCAGGACCCGATCCGCAATGGGTGTACATCGGCGACACCGATGCCGTCGTCCGCTTCCCCTACCAGATCGGCGACCTGAAGGCGCGTGGCCCCATGCAGCACATTGCCGACTTGCCGGGCGGAGGCCATCTGCGCGGGGGCGGCCACTGGACGCGCGATATCGCTTTCTCACCGGACGGCAAGAAAATGTGGGTCTCGGTCGGATCGCATTCTAACGTTGACGATACGGACGACAACCCGACCGAGAAGGACCGCGCCGACGTGCTCGAATTCAATCCCGACGGCTCCGGTCAGCGGATCTACGCGTCGGGCATCCGTAATGCTGTCGGCATCGCCGTAGAGCCGAAGACCGGCCAGTTATGGGGATCGGTGAACGAGCGTGACGAACTCGGCGACAACCTGGTTCCCGATTACATCACGCACTTCCAAGATGGCGGCTTCTATGGCTGGCCGTGGTATTACATGGGCAAGAACCAGGACCCGCGCCTGAAAGACAAGCACCCCGATCTGCGGGCGCGCGTCATCACGCCCGATGTTCTGTTGCAGCCGCACTTCGCTTCGCTGGAGCTGACGTTTTATCAGGGGCAGCAATTCCCCGCCGAGTACCATGGCGACATCTTTGCCGCCGAGCATGGCTCTTGGAACAAAGCCGAGAGAGCCGGCTATGAGGTGATCCGCGTCCCTTTGCACCAAACCGGCAAGGCCTCCGGCGAGTACGAAGACTTTCTTACCGGATTCGTCACACCCGACGGCAACGTTTGGGGCCGCCCCGTCGGAGTCGCGGTCGGCAAAGATGGCTCGCTATTCGTCTCCGATGATGGCTCGAATTCCATCTGGCGAGTTTCGTATGCCGGCCACAACTCAGCCGCAGGGAAGTAGGTCAGATACTGCGCTCACTAATCGTAGTAGTTATGAACCCACCGGTGGGCCTTCATTTTCTGGAGAACATTCGCCGGAAGCGGACCGGCATCCGACGCGGTACAGTTGGCGCTTACGTGTTTCACGCTACGCATACCCGGGATCACGGTTGACACGGCGGGATGCGATAGCGTGTACCGCAGCGCGTATTCCGGCAGCACTTCGACGCTCATGTCGAGGTCGCGCACCAACCTTTGTACGTGATCCCAGACCTCCTGCTTGCGATTGCCCTGGAAATAGGAATTGCGAAAGTCGGTCGGAGCGAACGTGGTGTCAGGACGAATTTTGCCGGTCAGCGAGCCTTCGTCGAACGGTACGCGCGCAATGATGCCAATGTTGTGGTTCTGGCAATAGGGCAGCAACTCGTCTTCCGGTGATTGGTCGAAGATGTTGTAGATGACCTGGACCGCATCAACAAGCCCGGTTTCGAGTGCCGCGATCACGTTCGCAGGCTCGTCGCTCTGCACCGAGATGCCGATAAAGCGCGCCTTCCCCGATTGCTTCATTTCGCGCGCAGTCTCCTGCCATTCTTCTTGCTTGGCCCAATCGTCGATCCACGTGTGGAACTGGTAGACGTCAACGCTGTCGCGGTTGAGATTGCGGAGCGACTCGTCCAGGCAATCGAGCACGTACTGCTTGGGAAACACGGTTTGTAGCGACTCCCCGGCAGGCACGTTCCAAATACGATGCTTCGGAGGAACCTTGCTGGCGATGATGACTTCCTTCGATTTTCCGAACGCCCGCGAGATCAATTGCTCACTGTGGCCGTCGCCGTAGGCAAGGGCTGTGTCGAAGAAATTCACACCGCCATCGCGAGCGGCTTTCAGCGAGCGCAACGACTCTTCATCTTCGGCGCCAATCCATTGCGCCTTGCTGATGCCCCAGGCGCCGTAGCCGATATCGCTAACTTTCAGGTTAGTACGTCCGAGATTGCGGTATTGCATGAAGGCGGTCCTTTCTACTTGGCAGGCGTTCCCCTCCCGGTCAGTTGGCGAATCAGTTCCGCCTCGTGTTCACGGTAAGGCTTGCCATCGGGATAGAAAACTTCATGGAACCAGACCGAGGGCTGAGTCTTGATGTACGGATGATCCCATGACTCCCACGGCAGGTTGGTTTGCGTTTTGCCCACAACGAGGCCCCAGTTGATGGCGCCCACGTTGTACTTCTTCGCCAACGGCAGCACGGTGTCGAAGGTACTGCCGGCGGAGCGCGCCATGTATTCCGTGCAGATCACCGGCCGATTCATCTTCTGCAGCGCCAGGACGTGCGACTCGAAACTCTCCGGCCAATCGTAGTTATGAAACGTGATGATGTCGGACTCTCCGAACTGGACGCGCTGCATCGGGGTCCACTTCGAGGAATCGACCCAGGCGGACGCCTCACCGGTCCACACTCCGCTCGTCAGTGGCTGCGAAGGATTCGCCGAACGTGCCCACTCAAACACCTGCGGCAACAGGGCGGTGATGATGTCTTTTTTCTGGGCAGGGTCGCTTTGCGGATTGCCGTTCACATTGTCGGGTTCGTTCCAGAGATCCCAACCGAGAATGCGCTGGTCGTTGGCGAAGGCACTTACCACTCCCGTTACATAGGCCTTGAAACGTGGCTGCTGCGATGCGTCTTCGAGCGCGTCGGTGCCGGGGCTCTGTACCCAACCAGAATTATGGATGCCAGGAATCGGCGGGCGCTGCGGTCCCAATTTCGGATGAGCATCCCAGCAGGAATCAAACAGCACCAGTAGCGGCCGAATGTGATGCCTGGCACAGATCGCGAGGAACTGGTCGAGCCTCTTTTTGAAGCCCTCGGCGTCCTGCTGCCAGAGCAGGTCGTGCAGGAAGACGCGCATGGTGTTCATGCCGATGCCTTCGGCCCAGCCGAGCTCCGTGTCGATCTCCTTCGGATTGAAGGTCTCGGCCTGCCACATTTCCAGTTCGTTGATCGCGTCCTTCGGGATGAAGTTGCTGCCCACGAGCCACGGCTGCTGTTGGTACCAGGCATTCGCCTGCTGGTCCGTCCAGCGTGGGCGGGCGAAGGCGATTGTCGAGAGAAGGAGAAAAAGGAGCAGGAGTTTTCTCATGAAGAGTATCCGTTGGGGTGTTTCTGGTGCCACTGCCATGCCGAGGAAATGATTTGTTCGAGTTCGGCGTGCTGCGGCTTCCAGCCGAGTTCAGATTGAATCTTTTCCGAGCTTGCCACCAGCACCGCCGGATCGCCGGCGCGACGGGGAGCCTCGACGGCCCGAAGCTTGTGGCCGCTAACACGACGTGTCGTTTCGATCACTTCGCGCACGCTGAAGCCGCGACCGTTGCCGAGATTGTAGATCTGCTGCGGCTTTTGCTCCAGCGCTTCGAGCGCCAGCAGGTGCGCCTGCGCCAAGTCGACGACGTGAACGTAATCGCGAACACAGGTGCCGTCCGGCGTCGGGTAGTCGGTTCCGTATATCGAGATGCTGTCGCGCTTGCCGAGCGCAACCTGCAGGATGATGGGAATCAAATGCGTTTCGGGCTGATGCGCCTCGCCTAACTCTTCCGTTGCACCGGCGGCATTGAAGTAGCGCAGGCTTGCGTAGTGTAAGCTGTGCACGCGATGAAACCAGTCGAGCATGCGCTCGACCAGCAACTTCGATTCGCCATAAGCGTTGGTCGGCCGCAGCGTATCGGTTTCGCGAATCGGCGTACTCTCGGGTTCGCCATAGAGCGCAGCGGTCGAGGAAAAGACGAACTTAGTGACGCCTGTCTCCAGTAGGACCTCCAGCAGCGAGAGCGTGTTGGAGCTGTTGTTGCGGAAGTAGCGCTCGGGAACCTTCATCGATTCCCCCGCTTCAATGAGAGCCGCGAAGTGCATCACGGCTTCGATTCCGATCGTCGTAATTACGCGCGTGAGATTAGCTTTGTCGGCAATATCACCCACGATGAGATCGATTTTCCTGGGTACTGCGGCGCGAAAACCGTGACTCAGGTTGTCATAGACGAAAACCTGGTGCTGCCGCTTGATGAGTTCGGCAGTGACCACACTTCCGATATATCCAGCCCCGCCGGTGACGAGTACTTTCACGCGATTCCTTTCGCAGCCACTGAAACAGGAGCGCGAATCAGGCATCCGCGCCCCGCGCGTTCGTTATTTATTCGCTTTCTTATCGGTCGAGAACCGGAAGATCGTCGTCGATTGGAATTTTTGTCCAGCCTTCAACTCGGTGGTTGGAAATTTAGGATGGTTCGGCGAATCCGGGAAGTGTTGCGTCTCCAGGCAGAAGCCATTGCGATAGTTGTACACGCTGCCCTTGCCCTTCGCGGTACCGTCGAGAAAGTTGCCGGTGTAGAACTGCACGCCGGGCTGATCGGTCAATACCTCCAGAACGCGACCGGTTGTCGGCTCTATGACCTTCGCTGCCAGACCGAACTCACCGCCGCCGTTAAGCACCCAGTTGTGATCGTAACCGCGGGCCAGTTTGAGCTGCTCATCACTGTCGCCGATGTGAGCGCCAATCGCGACAGGCGTGCGCAGATCGAACGGACCACCCGCCACAGGCTTCAACTCCCCCGTCGGGATCAAGTGGGCGTCCACCGGCGTGAAGCGATCGGCGTTGATCATGATCTGGTGCTGCAAAATATCGCCCTGACCTTGGCCCTTCAAGTTGAAGTAAGTATGGTTGGAGATGTTGAGTACGGTGTCCTTGTCTGTCGTCGCCGAGTAGCTGATCTTCAGTTCATTGTTGTCACCGAGGGTGTAGGTAACATCGGTGGCCAGGTTTCCGGGGAAGCCCTCCTCACCGTCTTTGCTCACATAATGAAGATGCAGGTGCTGTCCTGCGGCATCGCTGCTCTCTTTGGCATCCCAAACCTTTTTGTCGAAGCCTTTGATGCCGCCATGAAGCGCGTTCGGTCCATCATTACGGGGCACTTGGTACTCTTTCCCGTCCAGCGTGAATTTGCCGCCGGCGATGCGATTCGCATAACGCCCGACAATCGCGCCGAAGTAAGGTCCTTGCTTCTCATAGTCGGCGACAGTATCGAAGGCCAAGGCCACATCGGCCACTTTGCCCTCTCGATCGGGTACCTTGATGGAGATGACATCGCCTCCGAAGTTCGAGATCGTCACTTCCATTCCGTTCTTGTTCTGCAGGGTGTAAAGGAAGATTTCGCGGCCGTCTTGCGTCTTGCCAAACGATTTCTTGTCAATGGCCATAGTGGTTAGGGCAAATGCGAACAGGAATGCGGTTACAACCAACAGCTTCGCCAAATTCATAGCGGCTCCGAGCGCATCAGAATTGTTCGGCGGCATTGTAAAACATCGTTGCGATGAACGGCTCTCTCGTACACTGGTTCCTCGCATTCCATGATGACGGCCGATCAAATCTGCGCCCTTTCACTGCTCGAGGCGTCGGCTGCGGTCATGGGGGGCGATCTGTCACCCGTCGACCTCACGCGCGCGTGCCTGGATCGCATCTCCCGGTTAGACCGCGAGTACAACTCCTTCATCGCTGTCTATGGCGAGCACGCGCTCGCGGATGCCGAGGCGCTGACCGCGGAAGTGAAAGCCGACCGGTCGCGCGGACCTCTGCACGGAATTCCGATTGCGTTAAAAGACCTGATCGATGTCGCTGGAGAAGTAACTACCGCAGCGAGCGCTCTGTTTCTCGACAATCGGGCGCACGAGGATGCCGAGATAGTACGGCGATTGAAGACTGCCGGCGTGGTCATTCTCGGCAAGACCAACCTCCACGAATTTGCCTACGGCGGCAGCGGCATGATCAGCCACTTCGGAGTGGTTCGAAATCCGGTGGATCCGCGATACATCACGGGAGGATCATCGTCGGGAGCAGCGGCTGCGGTGGCGGCCCGATTTTGTTTCGCTGCGATCGGAACCGACACAGCAGGATCAATCCGTCTCCCCGCCGCCTGCTGCGGAATCGTCGGTTTGAAGCCGACCTACGGCACCGTGAGTACCGAGGGCATAGTGCCGCTGGCGTGGTCGTACGACCACGTCGGCCCGATGACGCGAACGGTCGCAGACGCCGAGTTGTTGTGGCGAGTATTGTCCCAAAGCGCGCAAACCGCAGTCGATGCAAAGAGGCCGCGAGTTGGGATCGCGCGTGAGTTCTTCTTCGAACACTGTGATCCGGAGATTGCCGCGGCAGTTGAGAGCGTCGCCAGGCAACTGCATGCGATCGAGGTTCGGCTTCCCGTAGATGAAGATCGCACCGTCTCGAACGCCGAAGCGTTCGCCTATCACCAGAAGTTCGTAACAGAAAAGCCCGGGTTCTACCAAAAGGAAACACTACGGCGCATTCGCTCGGGCGAGCAGATTACGGCGGCGCTATGCGTCGTGAAAAAGCGTGAATTGGAAGGAATGCGTAGCCGGGCACACGAAATCTTTCACGACGCGGATGTCATCATCACGCCGACGGTACCAATTTTTCCTTCGCTCATTTCCGAACTCGAAACCAATCCGCAGGAACTGCGACCGCGCGAACTGCTGATGCTGCGCAACACGCGCCCATTCAACGTGCTGGGATTACCGGCAATATCAGTGCCGATCGGATTAACAAGAAGTGGTTTGCCGATAGGACTTCAGATCGCTGCGGCTCCAGGCAGAGAGGACTTCGTGTTGGCGGTCGCAAAACTGGTGGATGAACTCATCCGTTAGAAATGTCCGCGCCAGCGTGCGATCCAGCGCCGGACTCTCATGCCGGGCGACAATCGAGAAATCGCGCGCACTGTCCCCTCTTCTGCTTTGACGACTCTCCCCAGCACGGCGCCCGCACCATCCGTTTCCAGGCAACAATCCCCTCGGGTTGTGCCGTTGGGATTAACGCGGTGAACCCGTATGCCATCGGCAGTTTCTATCAACGCCACATCGCCATCGGTTCCACCTGGATCAACCTGCACCGTCTCTCCGTCCCGGATCGCAGGAAACATGCTGCGGCCGCGCGCTCGAAAGCGCACGGAAATCCCATCGTTCAGCAACGATCGCATCACTTCACGAAATAGTCGCGTGTCGGCGCGCACCTCAGAGTCCATGCTGGCGCTCCAGGTGTTCGATGGCGCTCACGTCGGGCAAGCAGCGATAGACGTACAACGGTACGGTGTTCACCAGTCGATCGAGGAAGCTCAGGGTGAAGCTCAAGTCGTTGGGCCGATACCAGGGCACGAAGCTGCGAGAAAGCAGTTCAGCGGCGGATCTTGGAGGCTTCAGCGGCGACAGCTCGTTGCGTTCTCCATGCTGGATCAGGTAAATAGCAGTCAGCCGCGCATTCGCGTTTTTCGCCAGGCCAGCTTCGCCGTGCCACGGAGTCCCGTGGATGCGAAAGTTCTCGCCGCCGGCGGTGACCACCACGCGGTCGTCGCTGAGAATCGTCGCATTACGATGTTCTACCCAGAGCTTGCCGAGTGTGCTCTTCCCGGCGCCCGAATGGCCTACGAAGAGAACGCCGCGTCCCCCCGCCGCGGCGAGGCCGCAGGAATGCAGCTCCACTCCTCCACCGCGGGCAAGACGGTGCATCGAGGCCAGTTCGTCGAGCGGGTATTCCAGCGGGTAATAGGAATCCAATTTGCCCAGCAGTTGCCGGTTCAACAGCACACGGCCGGAGTTGAAATCGGACTTGAAGATGGCTCGCTTGTAGGGATAGGGGCCGAGGCGCTCAGTGAAGAACTCGAAAACAATGTCCTCGCCCGCAGCGTGAGCACGCCAAATGCCCGCATCGAACAGCACTGGCCCGGGGTCGGGGAAAGAGTCCGCCCACTCTACATCCACCACCGCATCCGTAATCCCGTCATGCTGGCTTATGAACTCGCGCGTCCGCTCGTCGAGTTCGACATGAAAACCCAGCAAATGACACCGCATCTCCCACACTGCGCCGCCAAAATCCAGGCGAATGATTTGCGAGATACCCGTCTCCACGTTGCGCTCCGCGATCGCAAGCCCGGCCATTAACTGCCCTGGGCACGGCATTTGGTGGCGTTGCAACTGCTGCCAACCGGCCCCGCGGAACCCGGAATCTTACAGGCGCCGAGCACCGCCTCTTCCGGACGCAGGCTCACCTTGGTTACCCGAGGTGTTTCATACGCCTTCTTGTTGTTCTCTTCGCTCATTACCCATCCTCTGTTCAGTGCCCGCACCTGCCCAGGCATCCTCCGCCATTCTGGTTCAGAACCGGAAGCGTTACGCTTGGCGTTGCCATCGCTTCGTGCATGATCGGCAGTTCCTCCACAGCAACACACAGATCCTCGTAATGCGCGCCTCCTCGGCAGTTTGCACAATCTCCATGCGACGGCACTTCGCAGCCCAGCGCCATTGCCCGCAAATGCGCTACTTCGCACAGGAATTCGACCGGCGACTCAGGATCGAAACTCTCCAGTTCACCGTTGGCCGGGCACATCCCGCAAAGCGATTGAATCTGGCAGCTATTGCATTTCGTCAAACGCCGTCGCTTCTTCAGGCGGATCGCCAGCAGGCCCTTGTTCCATCCCTCGACGAAGCTGCCGTCGCGAACGTTGTAGTGGTCCTGGTGCGAGATGACACAGATGCTCATGCGGCCGTAGGGGTCGATGGCGCACGACGTCATTCCGCCGCCGCAGAAATAGAGATCATCTGACAGTTGCGGTGGTCCGGAGGCTAGATCGGCCTCAAGCAATCGTCGGTACTCACTCATCCGCTTCGGCTCAGAAAACTCCAGCGCCACCACTTCGTCGGGCCGCAATCGCACTCCAAGCGGCGACTGCGAGCAGTCGGTGCGCGGATTGATCAGCGCGTCATACTTGAATTCCACGCCCAGTTGGGCTGCAAACCGCTGCATGTCGAGCACTTCATGCTTGTTGATGGACGTGGGTACCGTTTTTAACTTCAACGGTAGATTGCGCTCCCGCAGCAGCTTGATTCCGCGCAAGCAACGCTCGTAGGAACCCTCCACACCCGTCAGCCGCTCATACGTTTCGCGCGTGTGGCCGTAGAGCGTAATCTCGATGGCGAACGGCGGGTACTCGGCAAGATGGTCGGCGATCGCGGCCGTGAGGATAGTGCCGTTGGTGAAAATCGTGATCAGGAATCCCTTTTGCTTGGCGTAGGTGTAGATGTCGAGGAAGTCTTTCCGCGCAAACGGCTCACCGCCGGAAAACAGGATCCAGAAGGTGCCGAGGTCGTGCAGTTCGTCGAGCAGGCGCTTATACTCGTCGAGACTAAGCTCGCACGCAGCGGCTTCGCGGTCGGCCATCGGCAAATTGTTGTAGCAGTGGGCGCAGGTCAGCGGACAGCGATGCGTAATCTCCAGCGTTACATCGAGCGGTACGCGCTCTTTGATGCGCTGGTGAACCGCGTGCGTAAACTCGCCGTAGTTGACCTGGCTCAACCCTGCCCCCCGACAACCATCTTGACGATCAGGCCTTCTTCTTCCAGTTCCGTGAGTGTGCGTTGTACGTCGGCAGCAAGCGTCTCAGGATCGACGTCGTAGGCGGGTGCCAGCGCATCGACGATATCCGGAACTGTGCGTTTGCCATCGAGTAAATTCCAGATTTCGCCCGCGACGCTATTGAGCGCGTAAATGCAGCCCAGGTCGCCGACTTTGCCGCGCACGGGAATGATGACCTTCTCGCCGGCAAGATCGCGCGCCACCAGAGAATTGTTATGCCGAAACACGTCAGCCTGCGTCTGCATACACTAGTTCCCCACCGCGAATTTCAGCTTCTGCGACGGATCGCCGAACAGGATCCACGTGCGGCGCACATCCGCATCCGTCACACCTTGCTTTGCGCTCCTAGTTGCGTCGCCAATCGTTTGGGCTGGATTTGCGAACAAGTATTGCATGAGCGCCCCGTCCATCCCAAACTGCGGCTCTGGATCGGTCAATCCCGAGGACGCCCACACTGCCACCGCACCGCCTTGCGGATTCAGCAGCAGCGTCTCCGCCAGCGAAGTCTGGTAGACATCGTGGAAAAACCCGTTCAGGCAATCCATGCCGATGAAGAACGGCGTGAGCCCGCCATTCGTTAGCGCCTGCGCATCCGCGCTCGTGAAGAATCCGTCGTTGGACCAGACATCCACCGAACCGTGCCCGAGGTAATTGACGATCAGCTTGCCGGAGTTCAACTGGTCGAGCAGCGTAACGTGATCGGTAGCCGGTGCGGTCACGTCGAGCGTGGAGGTCGTTAGCTGCGCCGGCAACATGCCCACGATCGTCGCGGTTTCCCCCTGGAAGTCCGCGCCATCGTTCTGGTCCGCTATCAGCAGCGCCGTGTTCGACCATGCGCCCGGTGGCTGAGCATCGTACGCGACGATCTTGCCGACCATGGTGGCGGCATCTGCTGGCGTGCGCGCCGCCAGACGCCCGGTGGCAATCTGCTCCAGGCCGGTCTGGTTGAAGTCGGTAAACCAGCCGTCAGAGGCAGTTTTCAGCTGCGCCGTGGGTACAATCTTCGTCGGTACAAAGTCGAAGCTGCCGAAGGCGAGGTAGTTCCGCGGATCCACCGACGCATCGCCGACCAACAGCAGCCAACGCGGCGCCGTGGTCCAGTCGTTTACCGCGGTCTGGAGGAAACTGCGCAAGGCATACGGGCTGTGCTCGCCGTAATTGAATTCGTCGTAGACATCCTCGACATCCACAATCTTTGCGTTCACCCCCTGTTGTCCCCTCAGCGTAACCAAGGGTGTCAGCGCGGGAATAAAGGAGCGATGCGAGACGATCAACAGATCCGCGGCGTTCGCAGCTGCCGAAAGGCTCGTCGCAGCGTGCGCCGTGAGCGTCGACGGCGTGGCGACAACGTCGCCGGCATACGCGTAGTACACGCCGGGGGCGGCGTCGCGGTTCGTCATCGTCGCGGAGTAACTGCCGTCCGCATCTTGCGCAACAGAAATTGGAGCGGTAGACATCGTTGTGCCGATTTCCATCACGTGAATGTCGGCGTTGGTGAAGCCCGTCAACTTCACCGAACTCTGCCCCAGAACTGTAAAGCGAAGCTGGTCGCCATCCGCCAGGTAACGCCGCTGGTAGGAGATGATGACGTGGTCAACCGTGGTGACGTCGTCGTCTCCTCCCAGCGGGTTCAGTGTGACCACATTGTCGCCTTCATGCAGCAGGTTGATCGGCACCGTCGTTACCAGCGCGCCGTGGCCCATGTCGCTAAAGACAATTTCTCCGATTAGAACCCCATTCAGGCTGACCTGCACATCGTGGCCGGCAGGATCGGTGATGCCTTGCAGCGTGACGTCGAGTTGGGCCGTGGAGGAATTGTTGGCATCAATCCCGGTAACTTGGATGTGCTCATCAACCGGGGTCGAGGTCACCACGTCGCCGAAGAAGTTGTCGTTATCGCCGTTGTTCGTAAGCGCCGCAAAATAGAAGCTGCGATCCTGGCGCACTGCTTCCGCCATGTAGCCCGTCGCAGCCGGCAAACTTGAACTGCTTAGTTCGGAAGTGTGCAGCCGCTGGCCGGTCGGTCCATTCCAGATCAGCCAGTACATGCGCGTGTCGGTGTACGGATCGTCGAGCCCGATCCCGTAGAACTCGATACCGTTGAGAGTGTCACCCGAAGAGTTCACGCTCATCGGAACTTCGACACCTTCCGACACGAGTCGCAGCGACTCGGGCTTTGCCATCGCGCCGAGGCCAGCCGCAACCAGTTGGGCGGCAGTTACCCGATACCAGCCTTCGTGGTTGATCGCAATCTTGACCGCGGGTAGACCGGAAAGCGCAGCCGATGACATGGCATCAGCGCTGCGTTGGCCGCGCGAGCTGCGCCCTGTGTTCGCCGGATCCTGCGGAATAACAATCGTTCCCGCCGCGGCGACCACCGGCACGATGGTTGTACTCGACGGCGGTACCGGAGCTTGCGCTGCGATGTTTAAGTGTGACAGCAAGACGGAGCGCGCGACCTTCCCCGACGCGTGCTGCGCGGTCCCGGCTGCCTGCACCGGTCCGTGGATTGTCCTAGAGCCCGAAAGCGAAATATCCTCCAGCCAATAAGTCGCGCCGGCCGTCGGCGACTCGTCGGTCCAGGTATACGCCGATGCCGTGTGTTGCGGCAGGTAAGAGCGCATGCGGACCGTCGAGCCGGCGATCAAGCTGGGGTTCAGCTTCACCCGCTCGCCACTTACTTCGCGGTACACGTTAAAGCCCAAGTTGCGGATTTCCTCCTTCGTCCGCCACTGCAGAACCACTCGGCCATTCCCCGATACCGCTTCGAATGCCGTCAGCTTCACCTCCGTCGGCGAAAGAACCAGGATCGGAATCGAAGCTGTGTTGTTTGCCGTGTTGGGATCGGTCTGGTCGGCGACGACGGTGGCTGAATTTGAGGTCAAGCCCAGGTTGATCGCGTTGACCACCAGTGTGATCGTCGAAGAGGACCCCGACGTCAAGGTCCCGAGCAGACAGGTCACGGTCGCGCCATTCACCGAGCAGTTCGCACCCGGTGTCACCGATACAAATTGTTCGAGGTTTGGAATCGGAATCGTGACTACGGTATTGGTCGCCGTCGCGGGCCCGGCGTTCGTCGCAACAATCGTGAAGGTGTCCGAAGTCCCCGTTCGCGGCGAATTGTTCGACGCGGCGATCGAAGTGATCTTCACATCTGCCTGGCTGGAGTTCGCGATTGTTGTATTCGCAGTCGCCGTGTTGTTCGTGCTATCGGGGTCCGTCCCCGAAGCAAACGGAGTACTCAATACGTCGGTGATCACTGTTCCTGCAGCCAGCCCCGCATTCGCCGTGACGACAAATGTAATCGGTGTGCTCGTCACACCGCTGGCGAGGCTACAGGTAAAGGTTCCCGTCCCGCCGACCGCCGGCTGACCCGAGCAGGTCCACGAGGTGGAGTTAATTGAGGAGAAGGTTGAGTTCGTGGGAACGGTTTCGGTGACAGTCTGCGGGCCGACGGCCGCAACCCCGTTGTTGGTGACGTTCTGCGTATACGTGATCGTGCTGCCAGCGGACACGCTGGAGGGAGCGCTGTTGGTCACCCCCAGGTCGGAATCGCCAGCCGCCAGAACCGTTGTCGTCGCCGTTGCCGCGTTATTGCTCGACACTGGATCGCTGGTCGTCGTCGTCACGTTGACGGTGTCGGATATCTTGGTGCCGCGCGTAACGCCGGCATTCACCTTGGTAGTGAACGTAATCGTTACAGGCGTCCCCACCGCTACCGTGCCGGGATTACACGTAACCAGGCCCGCCAGGAAGCTGCAGCTCGGCCCACTGACCGTCACCAGCGTTGTGTTTGCCGGAATGCTCTCGGTGAACACTACGCCTTGGGCGTCGCTAGGCCCGAGATCGGTGATCGTCTGCGTGCATACTATGTTGCTGCTGGGCAACTGGTCGGCGGTGCACGAATTCGCGACGCTTAAATCGGCTGACGTTACCACCGTCGTGCTCGCCGTGGCACTGACCGAAGCCGCCGATCCGCTGGGACCATTCGTCGTACTGCTGAAGGTCAACGTCGTCGGGATGGATGTTCCCGCACTAACACTGGAGGCAGTCGCCAGCGTAATGGTGAAGTTCTCTGTGTTAAGGCCAGGCGTCGACGAGAACGGCGAATTTGCCGAGCCGCACGTCAGCGTCCCCGCCGTAACGCTGCATCCGGGAAGCGTTGACGACACGAAGCTTGTGCCAGCCGGAAGCACCATCGTGTACTTCGGATTGGCTGCGTTGGCGGGTCCTTTATTCGTTGCTGTTCCTGTCAGTGTGATTTGATTCCCCGCCGTCACCGGCACGGGGCTGCTGGTTAACGTCAACGCCAGGTCAGCCTGACTGGCGGCTGTCACCACGGTCGTGAAGGTCGCGGCGTTGTTCTCCGGCACTTTGTCGGAGATCGCGTTGGTGATCACCGTCGCGTTACTGGTAATGGGCGTGTTCGCCGTGAGCGCTCCGGTAGTGAGATTCAGGGTGAAGTTTCCGCTGTACCCAACGGCCAGGTCTGGCACCGTGCACAGCACCGAGCCTCCCGACGGCGGATTGCATGTCCAGGTTGCCCCGGAGGAAGGCGCAGCCAAAGAAACATAGGTCGCGTTCGTCGGAACCGAGACGATGAAAGTGGTGCTGCCGGAATTCCCCGGACCGTTGTTCACTACCTGGTAGGTGATGGCAAGCGCTCCGCCGGTAGTCAGCACCGGGTCGGGAGTGCCGCTTACAACGCTGACTCCCACGTCCGTGCCGTTCGTGATCGTCGAAGTCGCAGTCGCGCTATTGTTGCCCGCAACGGGATCCGTGACGCCTCCCGATTCCGCCACTGACACGCTGTCGGTCAGCACTGTGCCCGAGGCCGCTGTTCCTGGTACGGAGGTCGTTACCTGGATTGTCGCCGTCGCTCCAACTGCAAGTCCGCTGCCGGTGCAGCTGACGCTGGGGAACGCTGGAGTGCAGACCCAACCGGATGGCGCCGCGATGTTGGCAAAGGCAGTTCCCGCTGGCACAGAGGGAGCTCCCGTGAGCGTCTCCGTTAAGGTGATTGTGCCCGACGTGTTGGGGCCGTTATTCACGATCGTGTGGGAGAACACGACGTTGTTCCCCGCGATCGTTGAAACCGGTGACGCCTGCGTTGTCACGCCAATATCAGCCCCTGACGCCACCACGCTGACCGTCGCCGTCGCGGTGTTGTTGGTGGTGTACGCGTCGGCAGGAGAAGAGGTAATCGTCGCCGAATCGCTGATCGTCGTACCGCTGGTGATCTGCACGGTGAGAGGGAAGCTCACTGCTGCGCCCGACGCCAGGCTGGCAATCGTGCAGGTGAAGGTCGTCGTTCCCGAGCAACTCCATCCTGACGGGCTTGGAGCCGAAACCAGTGTGGTATTTGCCGGCAGGTTTTCCGTAAATGACAGCGCGCTGGCCGCACCGCCGGTGTTCGTCAGCACGTGATTAAAGGTTATCTGCGATCCCACTGCGGCTGTCGCCGGCGACGCTACGTCGGTCAATGCCAGGTCAAAAGCTCCCGGCGAGGTTTTTACCGTGGCCTTCGTTTGCAGCGAATTGTTGTAGCCGTTCGGATCGGGAGTGAACGAGCTTACCGATGCCGTGTTGGTCAGCACGGTTCCGTCGGCGACCCCGTTGTTAACGCTCGTGATTAACGTGAACGTGGCTGACCCGCCACTCACCAGCGCCGTCGCTGCGCAGGAAATCGTGCCCGTGGCTCCAATCGCTGGCGTAGTGCAACTCCATCCCGATGGGACTGTGAGCGATTGGAAGGTGGTATTTGCCGGAATGGTCGACGTAAAGAACAGGCCGGTCGCATCGCTCGGCCCTGCGTTCGTCACGGTTTGCGTGAACGCGAGTACGCCATTTGGAGCCACTGTATTTGGATTCGGTGCGCTGGTAAGCACCAGGTCGGCTGATGAGACGATGTTCGACGTCACCGAGGTGGAGTCGTTCCCGAGATAGGTTTCCCCGCCCCCGCTCGTCGTCGCAGTGTTCGTCGGCGAACTGGGAGCCGTTTGCGTCACGCTTCCCGCGAGGTTGATGACAGGATAAGCTGCCCCGAATCCCGCGAGCGCATCACTGCGCGTGCAAGTCACATCCTGCGAGGTCTGCGTGCACGACCATCCCGTGCCGCTCGTTGACGTTAAGGTCAATCCGAACGGCAAGGGATCATTCACGATCACCTGCCCGGACGTATTCTGAATGCCAAGATTGCTAACGGTTAATGCATAGTTCCAGGTGCTGCCGCGGACTCCGCTGGTCAATCCAGCGCCCGCGATCGTTAGATCCGGAACGCAAGCCGAACCCGAACTCGCACCACCCATGCCTGCCAGAGTCGCATTGGTCGTCACCGTACCGGCGCTGCCGGCAGTAGCGCCATACGCAACGGCCGAGGTAGTCGTAGTGCCGTTCAGTCCTCCAGAAACATTGGTAGATGTGGCAGCCGAAGACAGGATAACGACGCCCCCGCCACCGCCTCCCCCCGGCCCGTGATAATTGCACGCAGAACCACCTGGGCAAGGAGTTCCTGGTCCCGAGGTCGCCCACGCAGTACCGCCCTTCCCCCCCACAGCCGAAACCGTCAGTCCCGACAACGGGGACGTGTGCTGGGCGACCACGATGACCGTTCCACCCGCGCCGCCGCCGCCCGTGCTGTCGTTTTGCGTGTTCAGCGTCGTCGCACCATTGGCTGAGATCGTACCAGTCCCCGTCACCTCACTCGTGCGGATCATTACCAGGCCCCCGCCGGTTCCACCGCTGCTGTTGATGCCTGTCGTGTTGGTGTTGGGATCTGACGTACCGTTGTTCGTTGTGCCAGCGCCGCCCCCTCCTCCCATCGTCACGCGACTGACGGTCGCCGGGAAGGCCACACCGCCAAGTCCACCACTGACAGTATTCGCATTCCACGAATCGCCTCCCATGCCACCGGCACCGCCATTACCGCCACCGCCACCCCCGGAGTTCTCATCGTTGGCCGGCGGATTGCCATCCGTTCCGCCGCCGCCGGCATTGCCTGGCGCTCCACGCGCATACGAACCATTCGGCAATCCTTCATTTGCGTTCGTGACCAGCGCGCCTGCGCTGCTGATCACGTACATGGGGGTTCCGGCAATTCCTTCCCCTTTACTGCCGTTGGTCGCATTCGTCGAAAGCGTCACGTAATCGGTGGAAGCTCCCGTACCTCCTGCCAGCACCCGTCCGCCGGCCCCGCGGAAGCCAAGCGCATCTACGTTAACGGTTCCATTAAGAGTGAGGATTCCCTCCACATCAATCGCAAAGACTCCGCCGACCGTGCCGTTCCAAGCCGTCGCCACCGCCACGTTGCCGCCGTTGCCAAGCGTCGCGGAGGTGTACTGCGGCACCCGGATCACTTGGAACGTACTTTGGCCCTTGGTGCCCGCGACGTAGGCTGCTTCCGTGTAGGTGTTGACGACTCCGCCTCCCGGTCCGATTCCTGAGAAATTCAGAGTGCCGGCTGTGCCGAAGGTTACCGTGTTGTTCGCGACTACGAACTCGTAAAGGCCCGCGCTGTTCAGTGCCGTATATCCGCTGCCCGTCGTGGTACCCGCGCCGTACGCCGAGGTGTTGGTGGAATTGATGTTCGCGTCCTGCATCTGCATGATCAGCAGCAGGTCGCCGGCATTGATGTTGACGTTCGCTCCCACTGCGGCTGCCGTTAGCGACACGCTTGATTTTCCCGGCGTCAAGGTGGTGCCTACCGTCGGGGCGTAATAGGAGTTCACTGCACCTGCAATGCTTCCCACGCCGTCCTTCCCGGGGGTTGCGCACAGGCTGCCGGTCGCTGCTCCGTAGATCGGCAATGCGCCAATTTCCCACGCGACCGACTGGTTCAGCGTCTCCGACATCGTCACGCTGCCGGCGCCGTTCTTGATGCTGCCGCTGGCAACCACGTCCTGCGCAGTGCTCTGCCCGGTGTTGACGTTCCATTCCTGCGTCTGCCCAGGGCCCATGCTGATTGTTGTGGTTGTGCCGCCCGCATATCCGGTTGCCGCCACCGTATCGAGAATGATTTGATTCGCATTGCTGGCAACGGTCAGGCTGGGCGCGGCGCTGGTGGCACCAGTGAAAGAGGGCGTTCCCACCGGAACGGTGGTATCAACCCCGGTAAATGTGATGGCATCGGCCACCACGCCAACCCGGCGGGCGTTTGCAACCGCACTGGGTGTGACGGTGACGGTAGCTGTTCCTGCCGGTGCGTTGGGAAGCTTCCAATATTCAACCCGGCGGTTGCCGGTCGCGCCAGCGGCGATGAGAGTGAGGCTCGACGCTCCGTAAGTGACGCTTGAAACCGTGGTCGTGGTGTTGTTCGTGACGTTCAGCGAAACGGCGACGATAAGCAGCGTGTTGCTGCCGGTCGTGGTATGAGAAAAAGCGAGTGCGGTTGGAGTAGGTCCTGTCCAGACAGTGTTGCCGCTGCTCTGCGAATCCACGGCGATCGCCGCATATCCCTGCCGGCTCGTCAGGATGAGAACAGTAATGATTGCCAGCTTCGCCCACCGTCGCCCAATTGTCTGACCGCCCAGGAACAATGCCATAGGTCACCGAATCACTGACTTGTGGACAGCTTTGGCGGGTCTTCCTCCCGTCCCGCACCTCTGCCCACACTTCCGCCGTTGTCTTGCCAAGTAATAAGCAGTTTCTAATTAATTAACGCTAACGAATAGTTACTAAAAAGCATCGGGCAACTGCACGGCTGCCGCTTTGACACTCCGAAGATAGAAGCTGATTGGTAAACGACAAGTGTGCATTTGGCCGTCAAAATGCTGCGCCCACGCACCACTAACCGCTCATGTTACATTTCCAAGCCATGAGCAGGCTCGCATCGCTGTTGCGCCTTGCATTCGCGCTCGGCATGTTTTCGACG
>Ga0335069_10002019_pt1 | contig 31762 bp, 25 predicted proteins | sample Lox_Sample_11_FD_206714 | JGI IMG/M metagenome (GOLD analysis project Ga0335069, IMG submission 206714) | Soil microbial communities from Loxahatchee National Wildlife Refuge, Florida, United States - Lox_Sample_1.1 | ecosystem: Environmental > Terrestrial > Soil > Wetlands | place: USA...
CAGCCCATATACATTGTCAGACGCCACTCGTAAACAAAAGGTGGTCTCCGTTGAGCCTGCTATTGCCTGTAAAGATTCGTATTGCTTATGGATGCACGGAAAGTGACGGCGGTCGCAGCTTTCTCCTAAATCTTGGAATCAACGGATGCACTCTTACGGAATCACATAGTTCATGCTGCTTCACATCGCACGTCGATTCGTAAAGATTTTTAGTACGACCACCTCGTTGTCGCCCGGCAACACTTTCATCCCCACCGCTGCACGATCCATCCCAAACGGCTAATTTCCCAGTCTTTCGGCGCACGTCGTGCAGTCTCCTTAGCAACAAACCCTACAGAGACGACATTAAGGCGAAGTCATATGCATATGAGAGAGGAGAGGGTATGAGTTTCCCGAAGTACAAATTGTGGACAACAGTTGCAGTCAGTTGTCTGGCAATCGCGCTTGCTTCGGCAGCGTTGGCGCAAACCACGACCACAGGGGATATTAGCGGTGTCATTAGCGACCCTTCTGGAGCAGTTGTTCCTAACGTTGCTTTGAGTCTAAAAAATCTTGGCACCGGTGCAGTGACAACTACCACGTCGAATGCGCAAGGTGGGTACCGGTTCGCGCTGCTGCAGCCCGGGTCGTATGCCGTGACTGCCAACGCAAACGGCTTTCAATCTGTTTCCCGCACCTTCACAGTGAATTTAGGAGCTGACACGCCGGGTAATTTACAACTCGCGCTTTCGTCATCCCAAACCACGATTGAAGTCACCGGAACTACCGCGGCTGTCGAAACCGAAGATGCCAACGTAAACACCAACTTCAATAATGCCCAGGTCTCGTTGCTTCCGAATCCTGGGAACGATCTCGCGGCAGTCGCGTTGACGGCTCCAGGCGTGGTCATGAACACCGCTGGCGGATCAGCCTTCGGCGGCGGAGACTTTGAGGTATTCGGATTGCCCGCGACCTCGAACCTCTTCACCATCGACGGCGCCAACAACAACGATCCCTACTTCAACGTGAACAACACCGGTGCTACCAACCTGACCTTAGGATTGAACGACGTTCAGGAAAGCACCGTTGTTGCGAACGGTTATAGCGGATCCTACGGCGGACTGGCCGGAGCCAACGTTAACTACGTCTCCAAGTCCGGCAGCAACCAATACCATGGCAACGCCGAATACTGGTGGAATGGCAGCGTACTGAACGCGAACCAGTATTTCAACAACCAGACCACTCCACAAACTCCACGGCCCTTCGTCAATGCCAATCAGTTTGCGGGATCAATCGGTGGTCCGATTAAGAAGGACAAAGCTTTCTTCTTTTTCGACTACGAAGGCATCTATCTTGCGATTCCTTCGCCCCAAACCATCAACCTGCCAACCCCAGCCTTCCAAACTGCCGTGTTGAATAACCTGAATGCGACTGGCCTCGGCGCCTCCGCGCCGTTCTACCAGCACATGTTCGGGCTTTACAACGGCGTTTCCCAGGCGGGCTCCACGGTCCTTCCAGGTGGTGTCGATGCCATCACCGGCCTCGGTACGGCCTCAGGTTGTTCGAACGTGGGTCCGGGCCTCGGAGCCGCTTTTGCAGCTTTCGGCGCAGGTGGAACTCCTTGCGCGGTGCAAATCGTAAGCAGCAATAGCGCGCATAGCCACGACGCGTTCTACGCCGGCCGTTTTGACCAGAACATCGGCAACAACGACAAGATCTTCGTTCGCGTCGAGCACGAACATGGCGTACAAGCCAGCTACATTGATCCCGTAAGCTCGATCTTCAACGCGGTCAGCGATCAGCCGCAATGGCAGAGCCAGTTCAGCGAAACCCACACCTTCGGAGCAGACAAAGTGAATAACTTTAACGCTTCGCTGCTGTGGTACAGTGCTGGATTCCAATTCGCTAACCCCGCAGGTACCAATCCTGCCACCGGCATCAACGGTGCCATCCTTCTGGGAGACAACTCGCTCGCAGGTCTTGGCGGAATTAGCTATAACTTCCCGCAAGGCCGCAACGTCACCCAGTACCAGTTCGTCGATGACTTCAGCTGGGTGAAGGGACGTCACAACTTCAAAGTTGGAATCAACTTCCGTCGCGACGATATCAGCGATCAGAACCTCACGCCGTTCAGTTTTCCGGCCGTCGTGGAATTCTCTTTGGCTGACTTCGCTGCCGGAGGTCTCGGACCTCAAGGCAACGAGATCATTCAGAACTTCCCCACGCAAAAGGAAGTTCCTATTGCTCTCTACCAGTTGGGCTTCTACGGTGCCGACGATGTGCGCGTCACCAAGAACCTGAAACTGACGCTCAGCCTGCGTCTGGATCACCTTTCCAACCCCGTGTGTCAGACCGATTGCTTCCAGCGTCTGGCGGCTCCATTTGGCACGATGGATCCCAACGCTCCCGTCAACCAGGCGATCTCTACTGGTTTGCACCAGGCGTTTCCTTCGGTCAGCGCCATCTCGTGGCAGCCTAAGGTCGGCTTCGCATGGTCTCCCTTCGGACATCAGAACACCGTTGTCCGCGGCGGAATCGGGATGTTCGCCGATGCCCTTCCCACCGGCGCGATCGACGCATTCTTGACCAATGCGCCTCTGGTGCCGGGCTTCACCACCGTCTTCGCCCCGTTGTCGCCCGATCAACCTGGAAACCTATACCAGCTGTCACAGGCAGCCAACGCCAGCTTCCAGGCCAACTTCGCGAATGGCGGAGCGGTCACTCCGTTTAACTTCTACAACGCCACCGCTGTAAAGGTTCCGACTTATTACAAGTGGAGTTTGGAAGTTCAACAAAATCTCGGCTGGAAAACCACGTTGAGCACCATGTACGTGGGCAATCACGGCACCCATGAAGAGATTTCCAACGGTGCTTTGAACGCCTACTGCTGCTTCGCGGGTCAGCTCCCTGGCGGACAGACGACGTTTGCCGGCTTGCCGACCGCACCACCGGATCCTCGTTTCGGAACCGTGTTCCAGCAGAGCAACAATGCCGTCTCGAACTACAACGGACTTGTGGTCACAGCGACGCACCAGATGGCTGGCGGCTTCCAGTTCCAGGCCAGCTACACCTGGAGCCACGCTCTGGACGAGATCTCCAACAACTCGCTCTCGCCCTTCGGTTTGAACTTGTCTGGCCAAAATGCGGACGTGGTCTTCCCGCAGGACCCGAACAATCTTCGCAAATATAACTATGGGAATGCCGACTATGACATCACCCACAACTTCACTATGAACTACGTCTGGAGCGATGGTTTCCGCCATCTGACCAGCCGCGGTCCCAATGCTCTAATGAAGGGTTGGACATTCTCGGGAACCATCTTCCGCCACAGCGGATTGCCGTTCACCGTGTTCGACAATAACTTCACTAACGCGCTATCCGCGACCAACTACGGTACGGGAACGCAATACATCTTCTCCGACATCGTAGGAGCGCCGAACACCAGTTGTTCAGGTGCAGCAGCTCAAGTCGGCAATCCTTGCCTCTTGAGTACCGACTTCGCGGATCCGACCACTGGCTTTGGCAATCAACGCCGCAACCAGTTCCGTGGACCCGGCTTCTTCGACACCGATTTCTCGGTCGAGAAGGCGTTTAACCTACCCAAGTGGGAATCAGCTCAGTTCTCGATCGGTGCGAGGTTCTTCAACCTCTTTAACCATCCGAACTTCTATTTCCCGATCTCCAACTCGAACAGTCCTCAGTTTGGACAAATCGTAGCCGCTGCCAGCACGCCGACCAGCATCTACGGTTCGGGACTGGTTGCGGATACGTCGCCAAGACTGATCCAATTCCAGGCCAAGATCCAGTTCTAGCTCGGTTGTTTAAGTAACAAAGGCGGCCTCGAACCTGAGGCCGCCTTTTTTCGTAGCGCCGATGTTTTGTAGCGCCGGCGTCCCGCCGGCTGTCGCGGGAGCGTCTCGCTCACGCAAACCGCATCCAAATCGACCAAATCCGCAAACCCTTTCACAGTATTGTGCCCGCCCCGAATCCGTGTACAATTAGGCGCTCTCGGGGGCGGATGCCGGATTGCAGCGGCGTCACCCCTCCAATCGAAAGACAAGAAACGCACGAATCCGCCTTACGGAAAGGTCCCGTCATGCTGATCCAACGACCCACTCTGCGCCTTGCGCTATTAACTTTGGCCGCCGTCCTTGCCCCGGCTTCTTCCTGGGCGATAGGGCCTCTGAAGACCATCCTTGTGGGTCGTAATCCGGGTCCTGTCGTCGTGAACCCTATCTCGCACCTTGTATACGTCGTAAACCGCGACGACAACAGCGTCTCCATCATCGATTCGCAATTGCTGACGGTGAAGACCACAGTGAAGATCGGAGCAGGCGCGACCGCCATGGCTGCCAATCCCGCGGCAAACCTGGTCTATGTCGCCAACACTGCCGCAGGCAGCCTCACTGGAATTAGCGGCACCAAGGTCGTGGGCACTTTGAAGCTGAATGGCACACCAGTGGCGTTAGTTGTGGATGCGCCCCTGAATCAGCTTTACATCGCAGATGCCGCAGGGAAGCAAATCCTCATTTTCAACGCAAGCACGGGTGCGCCACTCGGCAAACTCTCAACGACTCTGCAGCCAACCGCGCTGGCAATCAATCTGGCGACCCACGCTATTTTCGTAGCATGCACCGGAAGTTCCGGCTCCGTCGTCGTCATCGATGGAACACAGAATCAAATCGTAAAAACCGTTAGCGGACTGCCCACGGGCAACACCACCATCTCCGTTGATCCCGTTTCAAACGTTGCAACGCTTGCCAGCCCTGCTGCCAACATTTACACGGTCATCAACGCCGCCAACGGCTACGCTGTCACTGAAGAACCGGCAGACACCGGCGCGGCTCCATTCGCGACCGCCTACGATCCTGGCGGCCCAGGCACGTTTTTCGAAGCCGATTCAGGCGATGGAAACATCTTTTTCGCCGACGGAAGCGGAGTCATCAACTTCGGAAATGCCTACCAGACTCATGAGTCTGGCGCCGGCGGATTTGCACTTGGCCCCACAACCAATCAGATGGGATTGGTTTATCCCGCTGGCGACTTCGCCTACATCATCGACCTGCTCAACCCGCTGTTTGACAGCAATTACCACCTGGTCACTGTCGGATTGCACCCCACTGGCATTGCCTTCGATCCGCTTACCAACCGCGTCTTCATCACCAACGCGGGCGACAACACGGTCAGCGTGCTCGACGTCAGCGCCGGAGTCGCTGTGCCTTCCTACATGGGCAATTTCGACAACCAGAACCTTCAGTTCAATCACGTGGAAGCTAACCCCGCTACCGGCACTGTGTACACCCTGCGCATGGACAAGCTGTTTGCCATCAACGAAGCGAAGGCCGAAGCCGGGGACGACGGGAGCGCCAAGAACACTGCCGGAGTCACAGCAATCCCGCTGGCCAACATTGGTTCGCAGAGCCTAGTCGTGAATGCAGCCACCAACAAGATTTATGCGGGAGACGATCAGGGTGCTTTTTATTCAGTCGATGGCGCCACCAACACTGCGACGCTGTTGACCAATGTTCCGCCGAATGTGCGAATCATCGCGCTTGCGGTCGATTCAGCTGTCGATCAGGTCCTGGCGTACGACGTGAACTCGGGGAACCTCTACATGTTCGACAGCGCGACGGATGCGTTGCTGAAGACGGTTCCCATCATAATTTCCTCGTCGGCTGCAGTGCTGGTCGATCCTGCGAAGGCCTTGGCCTATGTTGCAACCACGATCGCGGTCAAGGTAGTCGATTCCAGCGGCACGATTGTGACTTCCATCCCTCTCACGGGGCAATACCAATTCAGTGCGCTGAATGCAGCCGCTCACCGGTTGTACATTGGGGTCACCGGTTTCCAGGTATTGGTGATTGACACCAACCAAAACGCGATTGTAAACACCATCCAACTACCCCGCTTCGGACTGCTTTCCATGGCGACAAATCCGCTGACCGGCAACCTTTACATCGGTTCGAACGATGGCAATGGCGTGACTCACGTGCAGGTATATAGCGGAACGGGTTCGAATAGTCTGATCGCGGATTTGTCGAGCACCGATCATCCCGAGCTGACCGATGCGCAATCGATCGCGGTGAATAGCCTTAACAACACGGTATACGTTGGCGGCGACAACGGGAACAACACAGCCGCAGCCGCAGTGATCGACGGCCTAACCAACGCGGTTTCGGCATTGCCGCCCAGCCCGTTCGAGACCATCGCCCACGCCCTCGCCATCGATTTCGGAAACAGCCTGCTCGCGGGCGGCGGTTACGACTACACCAATCTATGGCCCGCCACTTCGGACGTTACCGGCCAGGACATCGTACCCATCGCCATGGGATTTCAGGGAGTGAAAGACGCCCAAACCATTGCAACCAACCCCCTCTTCCGCACTCATAACACAACTCCGAGCGTCGTGATCACCGCGACCAGCAACTTTCCGCAAAATGCCGCCGCTCTCATTCCCAAGCAGGCGTTCTACCAAGTCGACGGATGGCAGGGAACATGGCAGGCCGTTAAGCTGACTCCGCAGAACAACAATACGTCGGCCGCCAAAGTGAAGCTGCCCAAACTTGCAACCGGACAGCACATCCTTTACGCATATGCCAGCGTCGGAGACATTGCCACGGTGCAGTCGCAGGCTTCCGGAGGGAATTCACCCGTGATCAGCCCGATCGGCTCTTTCGTGTTTACCGTGGAGCAATAACTATTCGCCCATCACTTTCACGATGACCCGCTTTTCGCGCTGGCCATCGAATTCGGCGTAGAAAATCCGTTGCCACGTGCCGAGGTCCAGCTTGCCGGCAGTGATCGGCACGATCACTTCATGATGAATGAGCAGAGCCTTCAAGTGCGAGTCGCCGTTATCTTCTCCTGTCTGATGATGCCGGTAATCTTGATTGAATGGCGCCAGCTTCTCCAACCACTGGTCAATGTCTTCAATCAGCCCTGATTCGTTGTCATTAACATAAACTCCAGCCGTAATATGCATCGCCGAAACCAGAACCATGCCTTCCTGCACGCCGCTTTTTTTCACCGCACCCTCAACCTGCGGCGTGATATGCACATACGCACGATGTGTTTTCGTATGAAACTTCAAGTATTCGGTGAGTACTTTCATGGGCGAGCTCCTTAGCTCATCCTAAAACACCATCTGTGAAAAGCGCAGCCGGATGGCTCCCCAAAAATGACTTGTCATCCCGACCGGACTGGAAGGCAGGCGAAGCCTGTCTTCCAGGAAGTGGAGGGACCTGCTTTTAAACCGCAACCTCTGCACCGGTTCTCCTGGTGCCAGTACTTCCGTTACGTGTGCAAGTAACCTTCATCACATCAGAATCGATAACTAGGTTGTGATAATCGCGCTGGAGGCTTCGTCTGAACGTGTTGCGGCTTGATTACTTGTCATGCATCTTAACCATCATCTCGACCATCATGGTCGGCAAACGCTGCTGGGAAGGCTGGATCCTGGCCGCCATCAATAGCGTCATCATCTGTTTCATCGGAATCCGCACCGCACAGTGGGGCTTCGTGCCCGCCAATTTGTTTTGTCTTGTGCTTTACGGGATGAATCTGCGTTCGTGGAAGAAGGCGGAAACCCAGTAGCGGGAAAGCTCAGGCGGTTTTTGAAGAAGAGTCTTTTGCCGCCGCTTCCCAGCGCAAGCGCGCCACCACCAGCTTGATCTCGTCGAAGGTGACGGTTTCGGGTAATGCATCTTTGATCGGTCGCAGGGCATTCAGCCCGACCTTCTCGCATATCGTCTCAATCTGTGCCTGTTTTTCTGGAGCCATCCATTGCGATGAAAATTCCAGTTCTCCCGCTTCCACCAAGGCCGCCACCGTGGTCATCACAGTAGACAATTGCCGCCCGCGCAGCTTGGCAATTTCCTCGAAACTGCGCCCTTCGAGCAGCAGACGCAAAGTTTCGACGGCAGGAGAAACCTTCTGCTCAGTGCTGGCAGTCGCACGCATTCCTTTCCGAAATTGTTCCAATGCCTGAAGGATTTGCTTCCCATACAGGTCTACCTTGCGTACACCAAAACCGCTGATTCCGAGCAACTCTGGAAGAGTGCGTGGCTTCACCCGGCATAGTCCGTCGAGCGAGGTGTCGTGCATCACCACAAACGCCGCTATCCCTTGCTCTTTGGCGATCTTTCTCCGCCACTCACGCAAATATTCCCGCAATTCTTCATCTTCGCTGCAGCGCACGACTGGTTCGATTGCCTTGGTCTTTTCCGCAACGTTCGCTGTCAAAACAACCCGCCGCCGGCGTCGCACCGGTTGCACCGGTACACTCAGCCATTCCGGTTGCGAACCGCAGATATCGCATGCCTGGCAAGTGGTCCACTTTGGAGTCTCCCCGAAGTGCAAACAGATCTGGCGATGCCGGCATTCCCGGACCTCGGCGAAACGCCGTATCTCGTGATACCGCTGCCATGACCGGTCCTTCTCTGCCGGATCAGTCACCTGCTCGATAAAGTGCGCCAGCAGGCCGGCATCGCGCTTTTGCCAAAGCAACAGACAGTCGGCAGGCTTGCCGTCGCGCCCGGCACGGCCTGCTTCCTGGTAGTACTGCTCCACTGACTTAGGCAACGACAGGTGAAGCACCGCGCGGACTGAAGCTTTGTTGATCCCGAGACCAAACGCAATGGTGCCCACCAGAACCCGGACCTCGTCCGACATCCACCGTTCCTGGTTTCTACGGCGCGCATCGGTCTCCATCTGGCCGTGATAAGCAACCGCCGAAATGCCTTGTTCCTCCAACCAATCCACGGTTTGTTCGACGCGAGCGATGGTCGGCGCATAAACGATGATGTTGCCCTCAGGGCAGTTTCGCAGCGCGCGCTCGAGAAACTGTAGTTGGGAAACCGCGTCGCACTCTTTCACCACGTATCTCAGATTTGAGCGGTGAAAGCTGGCAATGTATTTGTCGGCATTGCGCAGTTGCAGTTGGTGCAGAATGTCGTGCCGCACCCGACGGGTCGCGCTGGCGGTAAACCCTGCAATGGGACGATCCGGGAAATGAGCGCGCAACCGGTTTAGCTGCCGGTACTCTGGACGAAATTCGTGGCCCCATTCCGAGATGCAGTGGGCTTCATCAATGGCAAAAAAAGAAATCGGAACCCCTTGTAGCCAGCCAACCGTATCGGCGCGCGCCAGGCGCTCCGGGGAAAGATACAGCAGCCGGTACTGTCCTTCACGAGCACGGGCTATGATCTTCGATTGCTCGCTCGATGTAAGCGTACTGTTCACCAGTGCTGCAGGAATACCCATCTGGCCCAACTGCGCAACCTGATCTTGCATGAGGGCAATGAGCGGCGAGATCACCACCGTCGTCCGGTTAGTGAGCACGGCCGGAAGCTGGTAGCAAAGCGACTTGCCGCCGCCGGTCGGCATCACCACGCAGGTATCGTGACCCTGCAGCAGGCTGCCGACAATATTTTCCTGCATCGGGCGAAACGAATCGTATCCCCAATACTTGCGCAGCGTTTCCAGCAGATGGGCGGGGGAGGACAAGAGAAAAGTATAGCGGGAGCCAGGGAAGATCGGTTGTGACGAATGGACGTAGCGAGAGACTTACCGCATACTCTCTTCTACTTCCGTAATCCAATCCGGCCGCTTCAGCACTTCCCGTGGCTTGGGGCCATCAGCAGCGCCAACAATGCCATCACGCTCCATCAAATCGATCAAGTGGGCCGCGCGGCCATAGCCAATACGCAGCCGTCGCTGCAGCAGGGAAGTAGATGCCTTGCCGAATTCAATCACCAAGCGGACCGCATCCTCGAACATCGGATCGTGCTCGACCTCGCCATCTTCGCCAATGTCCCCGCCGTCACCATCAGCCCGCTCTTCTTTCGGCGACTCGAGGAACTTCTGCTCATAAACCGCGGTGCCCTGAGACCGCCAGAACTCCACCACCGCCGCAATCTCTTTCTCCGTAACAAACGGCGCGTGCAACCGGTGCACCCTCGCCGACCCCGACGGCAGATACAGCATGTCGCCGCGTCCCAGTAGCGCCTCCGCGCCATTCGCGTCAAGAATCGTCCGCGAGTCCACTTTGGTCGCCACCCTGAACGACATGCGGGCAGGGAAGTTCGCCTTGATCAACCCGGTAATCACATCCACCGACGGCCTCTGCGTAGCCAGCACCAGGTGAATTCCCACCGCTCGCGCCATCTGCGCTAGTCGCGTAATCGACTCTTCCACGTTACCCGAATCGAGCATCATCAGGTCAGCCAACTCGTCAATGATGATGACAATGTATGGCAGAGGCCGCTCCTCTTCGCTGTCACCGAACAGGCTCGGCGTATCGTTCTCATCGAACAGCTTGTTGTACTGATCGATATTGCGGACGCCTTTTTCCGCCAGAATCTTCAGCCGCCGCTCCATCTCGCGCACGGCATTGCGTAGCGCATTCGCCGCCAGCTTGGGCTCGGTGATGATCGGCGTATAAAGGTGCGGCACGCCATCGTAATTACCTAGCTCCAGCCGCTTGGGGTCGACCAGGATCAGCCGGCACTGGTCCGGCGTTGCCTTATACAGGATCGACATGATCATGGCGTTGATGCACACGCTTTTGCCGGTTCCGGTCGAGCCGGCAATCAGCAGGTGTGGCATCGCGTTGAGGTCCGCCGTCACAATACGACCGTTAATGTCTTTGCCCAGGGCCAGTGTCAGCTTCGATTTCGAGCCCAAAAACTCTGACGACTCAATGTTCTCCCGCAGCCATATAATCTCGCGCTCGCGGTTCGGAACCTGAATTCCGACCGTCGACTTGCCGGCCATGCGCTCGACCAGGATGCTCTCGGCCTTTAGCGCGAGGCACAGGTCATCCGTAAGATTAGTGATACGGCTGTACTTGATGCCGGCCTCGGGCTTGAACTCAAACGTCGTCACCACCGGCCCGGGATTGATCTGCGTGACTTGTCCAGTCACATCGAACTCAGCGTACTTTTCTACCAGCACTTGCGCCGTGAGCTTCAGTACATCCGCGTCCACCGCTTGCTGCTCATCCGGGCGATGCAGCAGGGAACTCGGCGGCAGCTTAAACCCGCCCGCAATCTTCGGCAGGGTAGTTTTCGCCTTCTGCGAGCTATCCGCCCGGACCGTAACCTCGGGCACCACCGGAGGCTCTTCAACCGGTACAGGTTTCGCGGATTCTTCCTCGGCAAACATCCGCTCAATACCCGTGGTCTTTGGCGGAGGAGGAACCGGAGCAGGTGGCGCCGCTGGTGCCCGTGCCGGAACCATCTGCGTCGCAATCACTGGCCGCGGTGAAGCTCGCCGCTTATCCAATTCTTTCTGTAGTTTTTCCTGCGTCCGCCGTTGCTGCCAATCTTTCCAGCGATCTCTCAACGCGACCACGAAAGCAAACCGCGTCGACGCCCATACGTGTACGGTCGAAAACGAGAACGCCGTCGATAGATACAGCGCAACCCCAAGCACGGTAAAGCAGACAATGTTCGCGCCAGCTGGATTGAAGTAATGAATGAGGAAGTCGCCTACAATCCGCCCAACCAGACCTTCCAGCGGAATCACGCCCATCCACCGCAGATGTCCCGGCAGTAACGCGCAGAGAGCCGGCAAGAAGATCAGTAGCCACGTCGCTCCCAGAAACTTTGCCAGCGGCGATGTGATCTTCCTTGAGCGGAACCACCTCATGCCCAGCACTGCGGCAAATACTGGCAACAGAAAAGCCCCTACGCCGAAGGCCTGCAGCACAAGATCTGACACCACGGCACCCACTACGCCAATCCAATTGCGCGCGGCATGCGACCCGGTTAAAGAAGATGCGCTGTTCAGCGATGGATCCAGCGGCGAGTACGAAGCTAATGCGAGGAAAAGGAGGAGCGCGGATGTGCCCAGCAAGAAACCGATCAGCTCATTGAGCCGCCGGTTATTCGTCGGAGTGAATGCTTGCGAAAAGTACTTCATTGGGCGCATTTCAGGTTGGGCCAAACTTCCCGTCCCAACCTCGATCTACGCCAGAGCCTTTTAATTATGACAAGAACCAGCCGGTCGCACAATCCGTGTCTCGTACCCGGTATCCAGAGTGACAAATACAACCTATCCGGCCATACGGTTTGCCAACACAAGCGCCAGCGCACCGGCAAAGATTCGGTAGATGGCAAACGGTACGAAGCCACGCTTTCGTACCCAAGCCATAAACCACGCCACCGACAAATACGCCACGATAAACGACACCACAAATCCCACGGCCAGCACTCCCCACTCCGTCCCTGTGATCTGCGACACCCCAATCGGATTCTCCCCGCCCTTGCCAGTAATCGACTTAAACAACGTGTAAAGCGTCGCCATCACCATGGTGGGAAAGGACACAAAGAACGAGAACTCCAGCGCAGCTGCCCGCGACATCCCGGCGATCTGGCCGCCCGCAATCGTTGACATCGAGCGCGATGTTCCCGGGAAGACTGCGGAAAAAATCTGGCAAAACCCGACCCAAACCGCCTGTCCCAGGCTCATCGCATCCATCGACCAGGTATGAATCAGGCTCTTCGGATCGCCCGGCCCAGCCAACTCTGCCTTGGCATGGACGCGATCCACAATCCACATCACGATGCCGCCGGCAATCAGCGAATCGCCCATGATGAACAGGTTCTCCAGGTGCTTGCCGATGATCTTAGTCATCAAAAACGCTGGTATAGCCGTTACTACAAACGCAACCATGGTCAAACCCAGCGGATGCGTCAACGCCGTCCGATCGCCGCACTCGCCCTGCGGAAAATTCGAAAGAAGCTTGCTGAAACGATGACGGAAATAAACTGGCAGGCAAAGAATGGCGCCAAGTTGAATGACGATGGAATACATCTTCCAGTAGCCGTCCGACAAGCTGATATGAAGCAGAACTTCCGCAATCCTCAAATGCGCGGTCGAACTGACAGGCAGAAACTCGGTCAAACCTTCAACAATTCCTAGAACGACAGAGAGCAGGTAGCTGTTCACGTTCCCTCCCAGGGAAGAGTCAGTATCTCAAATGATGAAGTTGATTTGGCTATCAGGATTGGTTCGAGCGGAATACTTACGGTTCGGCGTTGCCGTACGTGGGTATGCCCTCCTGGATTGAATACAACAGTCTCTGCGCCCGTGCTCCCCAGTCTCCCGGGGAACTCTGCGCCGCCTTCTGCGCCAGCGACATCGCCCGAACTCGCGATTCGTCCGACTTCTTCTGTTCATTGTCGGTCTTGTACATCTCGATAAGCGCCGCCCGCCGGTAAGCCGCGTCGTACAAGGCCTCCGCCAACGCCGGTGACTGCGGGTGATCGTTGGCGTACTTCTCATAGGCGTCGGCTTCTTTCTCCGGGCACTTCACCGAACCTTCCCAGTCGCTGCAAAGTTTGTTATCAATCAGGTGAAACGCCGCCAGGTCTGCCCACTTCGTTCCCGGATACTTCTTCATCACCTGCTTCATGAACTCATCGTTCACTTCCGCATGCATCGGCGCACGCGGATTTCGGGAGGAGGGAAGGGTAGTGACATCAGGCTTGTCGAGTTGCCAACGGATGTCCGCCGCCCGATACAGGGCTTCGCCCGCCAACGGGGAATTCGGAAAAATCTCGGTAATCCGGAAATAAAGCCGCATCGCATCCTGCGCCGCATCGCGCCGTCCATGCCGCTGACTTGCCTGGTCTTCGGAATCCACTGCCTCGCCAAAAAGAATGCGGTCGCCATTTGCAGTGGAAGGAAGAATAAGTCCCTTGCTGTCGATCCAACCTGTCAGAACCCGATCTTGCGTCATCGCCGCTTCGACGTGCACCCACTTACCGCTGGTCTCGAGCACAGCTACGTCATGGCCCCGCTCTACCTCACCCAGTTTGGCCGAAGTTGTGTCAGGCGAAATGTACATACTGACTACGCGAACTACTGTCCCGCGGTCCGCATCAGCGAGAGACAGGGTTGCGCTTAAGCTCAAACAAGCGGCAATGACAAACTTTCGTTGGAAGATCATGGTTCCACTCTAGTGGGAAGCAAGCTGCATCGCGAGCGTTGTATGGCACAGGTCATGATCGCTTGAGTTCTTCCAGCATTTTCGGATCGATATTGCCACCACTGACTACCGCAATGTTCACTTTGGTCTGCGGCAATTGATCGCGGTGGTACAAGAACGCTGCGACCGCAACTGCGCCGCTTGGCTCTGCGACAGTTTGCGGGTTCTCGGACAGCTTCCGCACCGCCTGCCTGATCTCATCTTCGCTGACGGTGACAATGTCATCGACAAACTTGCGAATGTGCTCGAAATTCGCCTTCCCGATGCTTTGGGTACGCAGCCCGTCCGCAATCGTGCTGGTCGCCTGCTCCGCCGGCAACTCCACGACTTTACCTGCCCGCAGGCTGGCCTGCGCGTCCCCCGCGACTTCAGGCTCAGCACCAATGACTTTGACATCGGGCTTCGTCAGCTTGATGGCCGCAGAAATTCCGCTGATCATACCCCCACCGCCGACCGGCACTAATACAGTGCCGACATCGGGAAGGTCTTCCAGGATCTCGAGCGCCATCGTGCCTTGTCCGGCAATGATCTTTTCGTCGTCATAAGGAGGCACGATCGCGTATCCATGCTCTTTGGCCAGTTCCTCTGCTCGCTGCTGCCGCTCCAGACTACCCGGTCCGACCAACACCAACTCAGCACCCAGCGCCGCCGTTGCATCCCGCTTGAGCGCCGGTGCGGAGCGCGGCATCACCACGATCGCTTTCGTCCCTAAAGCACGAGCAGCATAAGCGACACCTTGGGCGTGATTGCCACTGGAATAAGTAATGACGCCTCTCCGGCGCTCCTCCTCAGAAAACGAGGCGATCTTGTTGTACGCGCCGCGCAGCTTGAATGCGCCGATCGGTTGCAGATTCTCTGGCTTTAAAAACAGACTTCGATCATCACTGGTAGGAAAAGAAAGAAGCTTTGTGCGGTTTGCGATGCCACGCAGTCGCGCCTGCGCCTGGCGAATGTCGTCAAGAGTGACCATGAACTCGTCTTAGTGCTGGAATTGAGAGCCTCCTCGCCCCAAGGAGCCCAAGAAGTAGGTTACAGTACCTATACTGAACCCCACAAATCGATTCGCGCTCGCGTACTACTGGCGGGAAGAAAACCTTTTTGGTTACTCCCATGGGGATGGAACTCTTGCCCGAAACTAGCTACGACCGCGTGGAGGAACTGATAGAGACGCTTGAAGGAACGCTCCATCGATGCGGGGATGCTTATTCTCATATCTCCAATATCACCGGCATGATCAAAGGCCGTTTTTGCGTTTGCTTCGAGATGTACCGCTTCAGATCCGCCCGGATCTTTTCCTTGATCACGCCGTAGTCGGCCTTCTCTTCTTCGCTCGACGCCTCGAGCGTCTGCATCACCAGTTGCTTTGCGCCTACCAGGAAGCCGTCTTCTCCCGGCGAGAATCCGCGGCTCACAATCTCCGGCGCCGTCTCTACTCGCCCAGTCAATTTATTGATCGCAATAATGGGAAGAACAAATCCGTCTTCACTTAGGTGCCGCCGGTCCTTAATAATCAAATCTTCTACCACATCCGTCCGCGAACCCGAGTCGATGCACACCCGGCCCACATTCACCCGGCCAGTCTTGCGTGCACCCAGTTCGTCGAATTCCAGCACGTCACCGCTCTCGATCAAAATCACGTTCCCGACCGAGCTGTGCATTGCCGCCGCCATCTCAGCGTGCAGCTTCAGTTGCCGATACTCCCCGTGTACCGGAACGAAATACCGCGGCTTCACCAGGTTGATGATCAGCTTCAACTCTTCCTGGCTGGCGTGGCCGCTTACATGCACCGGCGGGAACGATCCGTCTTCATAAATCACGTGCGCCTGCCGACGGAACAGGTGATCGATCATCCGGTAAATCGCCTTCTCGTTTCCGGGGATGATTCGTGACGACAACATCACCGTGTCGCCGTTCTCAATCTTCGCGTGCTTGTGGTTGTCCACCGCCGCTCGCGACATCGCCGACATCGGCTCGCCCTGCGTCCCGCTGATCAGCACGCAGAGCTTCTCCGGCGGAAAATTCTTCATCTCCCCCGGGTGCACTAGTAGTCCTTCGGGTATCTCGATATAGCCGAGATCCTCGGCAATCTCCGCCGAGCTCTGCATTGATCGCCCAATGAACGAAACTTTCCGGCCATGTTCCCATGCCAGCTCCACCGCCAGCTTGATGCGATGAATAGAAGACGAGAAGCACGAGATGAATAGCCGTCGTTTAGTACGCGCAAACACTTCGTCGAACTTCCGTCGGACTGCGCGCTCGCTCGGCGTGTACCCTTTGCGCTCGACGTTGGTCGAATCCTGCAGCAGTGCCAGCACGCCTTCTTTGCCATATTCGGCAAACGCGTGCAGATCGAAAAGCTTGTTGTCCGTCGGAGTCGGATCGACCTTGAAGTCTCCGGTATGGATCAGCACACCCAGGGGGGTATGGATCGCCAAAGCTACACAGTCAACCAGGCTATGTGTGACTTGAATCGGATGAATCGTGAACGGCCCAATCTTGAATCGCTCGCCCGGCGTGATCTCATTCAACTCAGCATCGTCGAGCAGGCCGTGTTCGTCGAGCTTGTCCTCAACATACGCCAGCGTAAACTCAGTCCCCCACACAGGGACGTTCAACTCCGCCAGAATCCACGGCAACGCGCCGATGTGGTCCTCGTGCCCATGCGTCAGTACGATCCCGCGTACTCGCTCGCGGTTCTCGGTCAGGTACGTAATATCCGGGACAACAATATCGACGCCGAGCAGTTCGGCCTCAGGGAACATCAATCCAGCATCAATAACAATAATGTCGTCGCCCCAGCGAACCGCCATACAATTCATGCCGAATTCGCCCAGGCCGCCGAGAGGCACTACGTGCAGTTTTCCAGTGGGCATTAGATTGCACTGATGCTAGCACAGCGCCTCGTCCTGAACCTGTGACGACATCTCATTTCTTGTGCTCAGCATCGCACTAATGAGAATCCCTTACGGAAAATCTGCGTCTTTTCAAGCGAGGCTTTCTGCGGTAAGTTGGAGTTTCAATGCGCTTGGAAAGCAACAAGTCGTGGGTCAGGAAGCGCGCTGAGAGGGCGATCGTCCGCGGTTTCCAGCGTGCCTACCACACCGTCAAAGTTGATCCTGAGAAATTCCTTCTGCAGCTTCGCGTCGCGTACGGGGTTCCCATCGCCAGTTTCCAGGGCGTGTACTCCGTGGACCCAGCTCTGCTGGACACCGTCGCTGCGCACACCATCCGCAGCGGGATGCGCATGGCCGCCGCTGAAGGAGCGGGCCTGGGCATCGGTGGCCTGATGACAGTCATGCCCGATCTCAGCATTCTTGCGGGCATCACCCTCCGCACCATCCAGAAGCTGAGCTTGATCTACGGCTTTGAGTACAACACCGACGAAGAAACCGCCGAACTCTGGATTGCCGCCGCCAGCGCCGCCGGTGTCGATATCAGTCGCGAGCTCCTGGAAAAAGAGATTGTCAATCGCTTCGTCCCGCGGGTCATCCGCCGCGTCGCAGTCGAGGCCAGCAGTGAAGTTGTCGAGAAGTGGTCTGGCCGCCTCATCCCGCTGGCTAGCTCTGTGATCGGCGCGGGGCTCAACTATTATTTCGTGAAGGCCTGGGGACGCCGTGCCCAAGCGCATTTCCGCCGCCGCCACATGGAACTCCGCGCCAGCCTGCTGGCCAGAGGCTGCGCCGGCCCGATCGCCGTTCCACCTAAAATCATCGCCGGGAATTAGCGTAACCACTCTTCCAATTCGATTCTCTGATCGGTCTTTTCGTCACGATACTTGACAATCACCGGCGTGTAGAGCGAAAGATTCCAGTCTTTCGCTTTGCCTTTCTTAATCGCGCGCGAACCCGGCACCACCACCGCGTTTTCGGGGACTTCAAGCGGCCCACTCTCCGTCGCGCGATACACTTCTTCTCGCACCAGGTCGTAGATTGGCGTCGATCGAGTCAGTATCGTCCCCGCTCCCAGTACCGCCCGCGCGCGCACCAACGTTCCCTCGTAGATCCCGCAATTTCCTCCGACAAGCACGTCATCCTCGACGATCACCGGCGCTGCATTCACTGGTTCCAGTACGCCTCCTACCTGCGCGGCTGCGCTCAAGTGCACTCTCTTGCCGACTTGTGCACACGAACCTACCAGCGCATGCGAATCCACCATGGTTCCTTCATCCACGTACGCGCCGACGTTAATAAACATAGGTGGCATACAGATCACGCTGGAAGCCACATAGGCCCCCACCCGTACCGACGATCCCCCTGGGACGACCCGTACCCGATCCGCAATCGCGAACCGTCGGGAAGGGAAGGTGTCTTTATCGACAAACGAGAGACTTGGTCCGTCATCCATCTGGCTGAGTTCGCCCAGGCGAAACCCGAGCAGAATTCCTTCCTTCACCCAGATGTTGACCACCCACTTGCCGTTTACTTTTTCCGCCGCCCGGATCTTTCCTTCGGTGAGTTGCCCGCGGAATTCGAGAAAGGCCTTCCGCGCTTCGGGATTGCGCTCGATAGCGCCCAGCGAGGCAAAGCGTTCAATAGCAGTTTTAAGCGAAGACATGAAGGGAAAAGTATAAAGGGAAAGTGAGAAGTTAGAAGTCAGAATGAAGAAGCAAAAGCTTGGATGTAACGCACGCGTCTTACTTCTGCATTCTTACTTCTGACTTCTTACTTTAAACACACTTGCACTCACTCCGAATCAAAATACCCGTCATGTTATGCGAAGTGTCCCGAGCTTCCGACAAGCTCGCATACGGACCGTGCCAGCGCGCATGATTGGCATCGTGACCCGACGGCCGTCCCTTACCGTGATTGCATTGCCCGCAGCTGGATCGATGCAGAACGATCTTGTGCGGCCCCGCCAGCCAGTTCTCGTAGATATAAAAAGACGATGCGTCCGCCGCCGCAGCTCCCGCAGCCTTCGCAACTAGCCCAACTTCGGCAGCAACCTTCTGCAATTTCGATCGCGTATCCCGCCGCATTGGGAGTAAGGGCAACCGGTAGACTTCTTCAACCCTTCCCATCATCGCCAGCACGGCCTTCACCGGTAGCGGATTCGACTCAATGAAATTCGCCTGCATCAACGGCAGATACTTCCGTTGCAGCTGTCGCGCTGTGGTCCAATCATTATTCAACGCAGCCCGCGTCAAAGACGCCATCTCCTGTGGAATCTCATTCGACGCCACTGAAATAATGCCCACTCCGCCCAGCGCGATCACCGGCAGCGTAATCGAATCGTCGCCTGAAAAAACCAGGAACCGCTCCGGCACAGCATGGCAAACCTCGGCAATCTGGCTGATATTTCCGCTCGCTTCTTTCACTCCTGCTATGTTCGGAACCTCGGCCAGCCTCGCCAGAGTTCCCGGTTCAATGTTCGCGCTCGTCCTTCCAGGAACGTTATAAAGGATGATCGGCTTATCCACCGCTGCTGCGATCGCCGAAAAATGCCTGTACTGCCCTTCCTGCGTCGGCTTATTGTAGTAAGGTGACGCCGTCAGAATCGCATTGACGCCGGGCCTGGCCGCAACTTCCTTCGCTTTCTCCACCGCGTCATGCGTCGAGTTCGACGTGGCTCCGGCTACAATCGGCACACGTCCAGCCGCAACCTCAATGGTCGTATCAATGACGTGCAGCCACTCGTCGTGTGAAAGGGTTGGAGTTTCTCCCGTTGTGCCGCAGGGAACGAGGAAGTCGATTCCCGAGTCGATCTGCCAAGCTATCAGATTCCGCAAGGCAGAATCGTCGATCGAACCATCTTGACGAAAGGGCGTTACCAGCGCAGTACCGCATCCACGCAATTGCATGAGATTAAGATAGCGCGAACTGACAGTGCCTGTAAAAAAGAGGCAGGAGCCGCAACAAAACAGTCGCAGACTCCTGGCTGCAGGCGTTTGATTATTTAAGTGTCTTCACGAATGCCGCAATCGCCTTAGCATCATCGGCCGACACACCATTCAGCGGCTTCTTGTGAGGCACTTTCTTGGCCGTGTCACCGGTAGTGACGAGGGTAGCGATTTGGTCCGCCGTCATACTCGTTCCCTGCAGTTTGGGTCCGACTTTGCCTTCGCCACCTGGTCCGTGGCAACCGGCGCATTTCGCTTTATAGAGTCCAGCGCCGTCCTGGGCTGAAGCGGTTTGCGGAAGAGCGACGCAGAAACACAGGGCAACTACAACCAAGAGAAATATCGACTTCTTCATTGAAATCCTCCAACATGCGATTTTTGTTTGCGAAAGGGACCCGGAAACGAAAATATTCTAATCGGGCGGAAGCCAAACGTCGAATGGACACAAAAGGGCTCTACAGTTCCCGCCACACATCCTTGAAGTCGTAGAATCCCTTTTTTCCGGCCAACCATTCCGCTGCTCGCACCGCGCCATCGGCGAATCCCCGTCGCGACTTCGCATCATGGCAGAGATAGATCGTATCGGCGGGCGAATCCAGCACCAGTTCGTGCAGTCCGACCACATCGCCTTCGCGAAATGAGGTGATCTCGAGCTCCGCCTTCGACGCATCTTTCACGATTTTTTGCAGCATCACAGCCGTTCCGCTGGGTGCATCTTTCTTGTGTACATGATGCCGCTCGAAAATCTGTCCGGCATACTGATACTTCAGCGCCGCCGCCGCCGCTCTCGCCGCATCAAAAAATAAGTTTACCCCGACGGAAAAATTGGACGCGTACAGAAATCCAGTCTCGCGCTTCTCCACTAACTGTCTCAGACGCGGAATTTCGCCGTACCAACCGGTCGTCCCCACGATCATGTTCTTTCCAGCCCGGATGCAGGCCTCCGCATGGCCCACAATCGCATGCGGCGTCGTGAAGTCGATCACAACATCGAAGCCAGTAAGCTTCTCCGCCGTGAGCGCCGACGCATCGCGATTCTCCGCCGCCGAGAGAACTGAGATGCGATGCCCACGCTCCCGCGCACGCTCCGCCACCAGCGATCCAGTCTTCCCACGGCCCAAAATTAGAAAATTCATAACTTCGCGTACCTTCGTGCCCTTTGTGGTGCAAGTTGCAGAGGTCCGCTTTGAATCCTCTGCGTATTCCGCGTCCTCGGCGTTGAAAGCTCTTACGCGAACACTTCCGGATCCAACTCCGCGAAGAACACCTTGTGCAGCCGCTGAATCACCTGCGGCACTTCTTCCTCTTCAATCACAAACGTCAGATTGATTTCCGACGCCCCTTGCGAAATCATTCGTATCTTCACATCCGACAATTCGCCAAACACTCGTGCCGCGATCCCCGGCGTCTCCCGCAAATTTTCCCCCACCAGGCACACAATCGCCTTCCGGCCTTCATATTTAACATCCGCCAATTTCGCCAAATCCGCCGCCAATGCCGGAATCGACTCATTCGAATCCACCGTCAACGAGACGCTGACCTCCGAAGTGGAAACCACGTCCACCGGAATGCTGTGCCGATCGAATGCCTCAAAGATCGCCCGCAGAAAACCGTGCGCCAGCAGCATGCGCGGCGCCGCGACATCAATGATTGTGATCCGCTTCTTTGCCGCAATCGCCTTAAAGAAGTTGTTGCAGTGTGGCACGCGCGCCGCAATCCGAGTCCCCTCGCACGTCGGGTTCTTCGAATTCAACACATAGACCGGAATATTTTTCTGGATCGCCGGCAGCACCGTTGCAGGATGCAGCACCTTGGCCCCGAAATACGCCAACTCGGCCGCCTCGTCGAAGCTGATTACTTTAATCCGCTTCGCGTCCGCGCAAACATTCGGATCCGTCGTCATCATGCCATCGACGTCGGTCCATATCTCAATCCGCTCCGCGCCCAGCCCCGAGCCAATAATCGACGCCGAATAATCCGACCCGCCACGCCCAATCGTCGTCGTGACGCCTGTTTTCGTCGCTCCAATAAAGCCACCCATCACCGGGACTTTTCCCGCGTCCACCTGCGGCTTCAAGTGTTTCTTTAACCTGTCGTTGGTCTCCTCGAACAACGGCGCGGCCCGCATGTGCGCAGTGTCAGTCACAATGCATTGCCGGGAATCCACCAGCACCGCATCCAAGCCGCGCGCGACAAATGCTTCCGTCACAATCTTTGACGAGAGCGTCTCACCGAAAGCTGCCACATAATCAGTCGTGCGCGGCGTCAACTCACCCACCGCTGCAATCCCGCGCAGTAGTTCATCCAGCGCCTCGAACGCAGCTTCCAGTTCGCTGTGAAACTTAGTGAAAACGCCGGTTCCCAGCAATTCGCCTGTAGTGTTATAGTGCCGCTCGCGAAGCGCGCGTGAAAGCTGAATGGCGGTCTCGCGATCTCCGCTACCCGCCGCTCGCGCCATCGCCAGCAACTGGTCAGTGACCTTCGCCATGGCGCTGACCACTACGACGGGCTTGTCCGGCAATCGTCCTTTGACGATGCTGGCAGCCTGATCGATCGCCTTGGCGTCCTGCACCGACGTGCCGCCGAATTTCATGACGATCATGGCTGACGGACCTTGCGCCTCGAAGCGGCGCGGATGGATTCCAACGCTACGAGAAAAGAGGGAAGGGAACTCATCCCAGGTAGCCCTGCACTTTCAAAAGCTCCGCATTCAGAACTGCGGCCCCGGCAGCGCCCCGAATCGTATTGTGCGACAAAACTGTGAACCGCCAATCCAGCACATTGCAAGGACGCAAACGCCCAATCGTCGCCGTCATTCCCGCCCCGGCGTCGACATCCAGGCGCGGTTGCGGCCGGTCCACTGCGGTCATGTACTGCAACGGTTCCTTCGGCGCGCTGGGCAAATCCATCTCTTGCGGCACGCTGCGAAATTCCTGCCATGCCTCTACAATCTCGTCGGGCTGCGCCTTCTTGGTCAACTTCAATGACACCGATTCGGTGTGCCCATCCTCCACCGCCACCCGGTTGCAATGCACGCTGACCATGAACCCTCCGGGCACAATCTTCGAACCGTCCAGCTTGCCCAGTAGTTTGCGGGTCTCCTCCTCCATCTTTTCTTCTTCTTTGGAGATGTAAGGAATCACATTTCCCAAAATATCCAACGAGGCCACTCCAGGGTACCCCGCGCCGCTTACCGCCTGCATGGTGACGGCCATCACCGTGTCGATGCCGAATTGCTGTTCCAATGGAGCGAGCGCCATGACCAGCCCGATCGCCGAGCAGTTAGGATTGGTGACAATAAATCCGTCCGACTTCCGCCGCCACGATTGGCACTCCAATAGTTTTATGTGGTCAGCGTTTACCTCAGGAATTACCAGCGGCACATCTGGAGCCATACGCAAAGCGCTGGAGTTAGACACCACCGCGCATCCTGCGTCGGCAAAGCGGGGTTCGAGTTCGGCTGCGATCGAAGCATCGAGCGCGGCAAAAATGACCTTAGGCGCCACTTTCGGATTGGCCGCAGAAACTGTCATGTCAGCAACCCGGCGGGGGATCGCAGTCTTAAGTTTCCAGCGGGCGGCTTCGCCGTACGGACGGCCCTCGGACCGGTCAGACGCGGCGAGCCATGCGACTTCGAACCACGGATGGTGCTCAAGCATTTGCACAAAGCGCTGGCCGACAATACCGGTTGCGCCCAAAATTCCTACGGGGACTTTCGTTGGCATGGTTGCATTGAATTTTACAACAGTGATTCGTGCCTCTCGTTTGTAGCGCGCTGAAGATTTCGTTAGAAATTGCCGATAAGACTCAAAGGAGTACCTATGCCGGAACTGCGACAAAATTTCTTTACCAAAGAGTGGGTCATTATTGCTACCGAGCGCGCCAAGCGCCCCAAAGAACTCGCCCGCAAAGACGCGCCCAAAATGCCCGCCGCGTTCGTCGAATCCTGCCCGTTCTGTCCGGGCAATGAAGACAAGACCCCGCCGGAGGTTTTGCGCGTTCCCACTGGTGGCACGACGCCTTGGCAAGTCCGCGTCATTCCCAACAAGTTTTCAGCCTTGGCGCGCGACGCTCAGCCCACTCGCACCATTCACCGATCGCGGCGCAGCATGGGTGGCTTCGGCGTGCACGACGTCATCGTCGAAACTCCCGACCACTCCCACACCATCGCGTTGATGGACGACTTGCACGTCGCCAACGTGCTGCGTGCCTACAAGTCTCGTTACGACGAACTAAGCCTCGATCCGCGCATCGCTCACATCACCATCTTCAAGAATCACGGCCTCGATGCCGGCACCAGCCTCGAGCATCCACACTCGCAATTGGTCGCTACACCCGTGATCTCCAGCCAGGTGCGCGGACGCTTCCAGGTCGCGCTCCAGCATCATGACGAGTTTGGTGAGTGCATGTTTTGCCAGATGATCGAAGAGGAAATGGCAGAGGAGGACCGGATCGTCTTGACCACCGAGCACTTTGTCGTAATGGAGCCCTTTGCCTCTGCTACTCCGTTTGCCACCCATATTTATCCGCGTCGCCACATGGCAAACTTCGGTGACATTAGCCGTGTCGAGATAGATGACCTGGCCCGAACCCTGCGCAAAATTTTGGCCAAGCTCTATCACGGACTGGGCAACCCCGACTTCAACTACACCCTGCGCAGCGCGCCTGCAGAGCTACACGGCGTGAAATATTTTCATTGGTATGTCAGCATCATCCCGCGTCTGACCCGCGTCGCCGGATTCGAGCTGGGTTCAGGAATGTTTATCAACACCGTGCCACCCGAATCCGCAGCGGAATTTCTGCGCAACGCAAAGCCGGAAGCCGCAGCGGGCGTAGCCGGCCAATAAGACTGTAGCGCCGCCGTCGCGGCGGCTATCCGGGGAGCGTCACGCTCCCCGTTCCTTACCTGCATAACGGTTAGCTTTTGATCGCCGCCGCGTCCAACGCTTCCTGCAACCCCCTCAGGTGGCGTTCCTCAGTCAAGTAGCTAATCACCATCATCCGCAGCACGCTTTGACCGCGCACCTTCGTCTCCGAAATCCAACGTCGCCCATCTCCCGTGACCTCGTCCACGATCCGTGCGTGCGCTTCCGACAAGTCCCCATTCGCTCCCCGCAGCCGAAACGCCACAATCGGCAACTGCCGCGCCACAGCCAGCTCGTAGTGCTCCGACTTTTTCAGCCACTGCACAAAGCTTTCCGCCAGCCGCATCTGGCGGTCGATGTGTTCCTCGTACGCTCTTCGTCCATGTATTCGCAGAGTTAACCAGACCTTGAGCGAATTCATCCGCCGCGTCCATTGCGTGCTGATGCGCGAGTTGTCGACGCCCTTCGCCTCCGCTGCCTTCGGCATATATGGAGCTGCAACCGCAAATGTCCGCTCCAGCATCTCTGGATGCCGCGTCAGAACCACCCCCGCCGCCAGCGGCATCGCCATCCATTTGTGCGGATCAATCGTGATCGAGTCCGCTCCTTCGATCCCTCGCAGCAAACTCCGATGAGCATTCGAAAAAATCGCCGAGCCACCGTACGCCCCATCTACATGCAGCCACAGACCGTGCCGCTCGCAAATGTCGCCGGTCGCAATCATGTCGTCGACCGCTCCCGTGTTGGTAGTTCCTGCGGTCGCTACTACACAGAAAGGCTTTCGCCCATCACGATGATCATTATGAATTGCTTTCTCCAGCGCCACCGGATCCATGCGCGCATTCTCATCAACTTCGATCCGTCGCAAAGCCTTCCGGCCAATTCCTAACAGCCCGGCCGACTTGTCCAAGGAATGATGGGCCTCCTCCGATGCGTACAGCACCGCCTCTCCACCCACCGACCAGGCGCCATCCTCAATGAACTTTGGAAACTTCGCAGCTAGGGCCAGCGCCAGGCCGCTGAAGTTAGCCTCGTTTCCCCCAGTAGTGAAAGTCCCATTGAATTCACCCGGCCAGCCAACCCGTTCGCCGATCCAGCGAACCGCCTCCTGCTCGATCTTCGACGCCAGTTGCGAGCGCTTCACCGTCGCCAGCTGCGGATTCAATCCCGCTACCATCAATTCGGCCATCACGCCGATATACGTCGGCGTCGGATTCATCAATCCGAAGTAATTCGCGCTGGGTACATGAAAACCTTTCGCAATCAGTTCGTCGCAGACTCCTTTCAAGACTTGTTCCGCGTCTTCGCCATCCTCGGGGAGTTGATTGTTCAAGGGCGCAAAGCTGCGTCGCTCAACCGGAAGTTGCACCGCACGGTCGGGAAGGGAACTGAAGAACCGGTCAATCTGGTCCACCAGTTGATAACCCAACCGGCGCCGTGTTTCTGAATCTAGATCGAAGCGCATGGTCATAAGACGAACTATCCACAAGAACAGTATCAAGACTATAGCGCCGGCAGTTCGGGGGAGCGTCTCGCTCCCCTGTGATTCCTCGCACGTCCGCTTGTGTGCGCAATCACAGCCTCACGTGCCGTAAAAGCGCTAACTTAGCCCAAGGGGTAGAACCCCGAGGAGGCTCTATGACTCCGCAATTCTACGCACTGACCGCCTTCCTCGCCCTCGTCGCTGTCTATATTGCTTTTCGCTTATCCCTCGGCGGCCGCACCCTGCGCCATTTCTTCGGCAAGATGTTGGTCACTTGCCCGGAAACGCACGAAACCGTTGCCGTAAAAGTAGCTGCCGGACGTGCCGCGGCAGCTGCCCTGGTTGGCAAAGAACACGTCGAGCTCAGCCGCTGCACCCGTTGGCCCGAGCGTAAGGACTGCGATCAAGCTTGCTTGAGTGACATCAAAACCGATCCTCGCAGTCATCTGGTTTGGACGATTGCCTCACAATGGTATGAAGGAAAGACCTGCTACTTCTGCCATCGGCCGATTGCGGAACTAAGCCATCTCGACCACAGTCCCGGCGTAGTCGGACCTGAGGGCAAAATCACTGAATGGGATGATATTCCGACCGAGAAACTACTGGCGACACTGGCAACCGGCACGCCCGTTTGCTGGAATTGCAGCGTTGTCGAAACTTTCTGGAAAGAACATCCAAGCCTGGTAGTCCAGAGACCCTGGAAGCATTAGCAGCTTCTTTAACTAATTTGTCATCCCGAGCGAAGCCGAGGGACCTGCTTTTCTCAGCGACCTCAGCGAACCTCCGCGCTCTCAGCGTTTAGCTTTTCTCCGTGTCCTCAGTGCCCTCCGTGGTTGAGGTTTTTTCCGGCCGCAGCAACGGAAACAGAATCACATCCCGAATAGTATGTGAATCAGTCAGCAACATAATCAGCCGATCGATCCCCACACCTACTCCCCCTGCTGGGGGCATCCCATACGACAGCGCCCGGATATAGTCCTCATCCATCTGGTGCGCCTCCTCATCTCCGCGCTCGCGCTCCTTAAGCTGCTGCTCAAACCTCCGCCGCTGGTCTTCCGGATCGTTCAATTCGCTGAAACCATTGGAAATCTCCATCTTGCCAGCGAAAATCTCGAACCGCTCGGTCCACTCGGGATCACCCGCCTTCTGCTTCGAGAGCGGTGACACCGCCGTCGGAAATTCATAGATCACGGTCGGCTGCACCAGGTGCTCCTCCGCCGCAGCTTCGAACAACGCCGCGATCGTCTTACCTGCCGGCTCTCGAGGGTCATAAGCAACATGCGCATGCGACAAGTTAAACCGCTCCACCAGTTTCTTCACCGAATCATGCGTCGCAAAATCCGACATCTCCGGCTTCGCGCCCGCGTCTTCCGGCCAGTAATGAATGATTGCCTCCCGCATGGTCATGCGCCGCCAATTTCCATGCGCCCAGTCAATCTCATCATCACCCCACTTGGTTTTGGTGCCGCCGGTCACGTCGACTGCCGCCTGCTCGATCGATCCCTGCGTCGTATCCAGAATCCCCAGGTAATCCGTATACGCCTGATATGCCTCCAGCATGGTGAACTCGGGATTCCATCTCCATCCTAATCCCTCATTGCGGAAGTTACGATTAATTTCATAGACGCGATCGAATCCGCTCACCGTCAGCCGTTTCAAGTAAAGCTCCGGCGCGATCCGCAAAAACAAATCGACGTCCAGCGTGTTGTGATGCGTGACAAATGGCCGCGCCACCGCCCCGCCCGCAATCGGATGCATCATCGGCGTCTCGACTTCAACAAATCCGTGACTGTCGAAGTATCGCCGCAGCGACTGCACCAGCTTGCTCCGCTTGAGGAAAACCTCGCGCACCTCCGGATTCATCACCAGATCGACATAACGTTGCCGGTAGCGCAGCTCAACATCGGTCAGCCCATGCCACTTTTCCGGCAGCGGCAGCAGGTCTTTCGAGAGGAACGTCAAATTCTCCACGTGTATCGATAGTTCGCCCGTGCGCGTGCGGAACAGATATCCGCTAACGCCAATGTGGTCTCCAAGGTCGAGCAGCTTATAAAGGTCGAACCCTTTGTCGCCTACCGCATCCTTCTTTACGTAAATCTGCAACCGTTGCCCGCCCTGTTGCAGATGCGCGAAGCCAGCCTTGCCCATCAGTCGGATCGCCATAATGCGCCCAGCAATCCGCACCGTGACTCGCGCCGCCTCAAGTTCCTCGCCAGTCTTGCCGGAATAGTCCGCGAGAATCTGCGAAATCGTATGTGTGAAGTCGTACTTCGTGGGATAGGCGCGCTGCCCGAGAGCCTCAATCTGCTTCAGCTTCTCCAGCCGCAACTGATATATGTTTTCGTCGAGTGCCAATGGATTTCCTTGCTTATAGTTGCTGTTTTTGCCGAACAGCGATTATAAACAAGCATCCGGCCCGGCTGGCCTGATGCGGAGTCTTTCATGACCATCACCAAACGAATCCTGATCTCGTTTCTTTTGAGCCTTACCGCCCTTCACGCCCAAGAAATCCGCACAGGCGAAGCCGTCGTGCGCGCCATGCACGATCGCTACGCCAAATCCTGGTACCGCGCCGTGACCTTCAAACAGGCAACCACGACCTACGATGAGGACCAGAAAAAACTCGTCCAGACCTGGTACGAAGCTCTCTCTTGCCCGGGCAAGCTCCGCGTTGACATCGATCCCATTAAAGATGGGAACGGCTTCCTGCTCGCCGATGGAACCATGACCGCTTTTCACGAAGGTGAGGCCACCAACTCGCGCCAGCTGGTCAATCTCCTTCTGCTGCTGGGTTTCGACGTCTACTGCCAGCCGCCCGAAACTACACTCGCCACTCTCAAAGATGAAGGCGTCGACCTCTCCAAGTTCCACGACGACACATGGCTCGGCCGGCCCGTCTACGTCGTAGGCGCCGGCAAAGACGACCTCAGCTCCAAACAATTCTGGGTCGACAAAGACCGCCTTCTCTTTGTGCGCCTCTTTCAGCCAGCGCGCGACAACCCGAAAAAAGTGCAGGACGTCCGGTTCACCGACTACCGCGAACTCGCCGGCGCCTGGATTGCCGCCCGCGTCGAGGTCTACGCCAATGAGCGACTCGTCATCAGCGAGGTCTACGACAACATCGATGCCAATCCCAAACTCGACCCGGCCGTCTTCGACCCCAAACAGTACTCCTCCGCCCATTGGGAGAAACCATGAAGTCCTTGCTGCCACCCTCCCATCGGCGATAAGATGTCGCGTTGCTCCGATTCTTTACTGACTTGGCACTCCGAGGAGCGTAGCGACGAGGAATCTGCTTTAAGAGCGAGGCCTGATGCCGCAAAACTACATTCCGATGTTCATCTTTGTAGCCATCGTTGGCACGCTGATCCCCATCACTCTGCTGCTGGCCAAGCTCATCCGCCCCGAGAACCCCAACCGCACCAAGCTCATGCCCTACGAGTGCGGCATCGACCCCTTCGACAACTCGCGCGGACGCTACACCGTCCGCTACTACATTGTCGCCATCCTGTTCGTCGTTTTCGACGTGGAAACTATCTTCCTCTTTCCCTGGGCAGTAAAATTCAAAGCCCTCGGCACGTTCGGCCTGTTCGAGATGCTGATCTTCCTCGGCATCCTCATAGTCGGTTACATCTGGATCTGGAAGAAGGGCGCTCTAGAATGGGTATAAGCGAGGAATCTGCAGTTGATTTTGCTGAGAGCTGACAGCTGAGAGCTCGTAGCAAACGTCTTCTATGACCACCCCATCCCCTACCGGCGAAATCTTCACAGCCAGCCGCTGGACCAAGGGCAATCTCTTCTTCCCAACCCGCATCCTCGTGAACCACCAGCGCGTCAGCCGCATCAAGTCTCGTCTCTTCGGCAGTAACGAAGAGAGTATCGGTATCCATCAGGTGGCGTCGGTCCACATCTCCACTGGCATCTTCTGGTCGAACATCTTGATCGAATCTACCGGCGGCTCCGACCCCATCGCCAGTCACGGTCACCGCAAAGCCGACGCGGAACGCATCCGCGATCTGATCGAGGGATATCAGACCGCGAAGCCTGCGTGATTCCCGTACCCCGCTTCTCTAGAACGTAACCGCAGCAATCGATGTCGCCGCCGCCTTATCCGCCAGTGGCAATGTCCCAAGCAGCTTCAACGATCCATTACCCGACGCGCGAAGCACTCCCATTGCCGGCGGTCCCTGCGTATTGAAATCTCCCGTGAAGATCAGCCCTCGCGCAGGGTCGGACGCCATCTGTGAAGGCTCCTCAGCAAATCCTTCACCATCGCTCACAATGCTGTTGAACGTCAGCCCTGCGTTGTCATCCACATTGAGAGAAATCACTTGTGCGGTCCGCTGATTGGTGAAGAACAGCAATTTCCCATTCGGACTCAACAGCAGGCAATTGCTTCCCCCTACGATTCCCGCCGGGTTGTTAATCCCGTTGAACACAACATTCGCGAAGAACGTCAGCTTTCCGCCCGCGCCAATCTCGATCTCCTGCACCGCCGCCGAGCCGCCTTCTCCGCCGTTGCCAACGAAAACAAACTTGCTGTGCGGATCGATCGCGATCCCGTCGGCCGCCGCCACCGTCGTCACCGACGAAGCAAACTTCACTTTGCCCCTCGCCGCATCGATCGTGTACGACTGCACCTGGTCCTGCGCCGTCGGCCGTGTAACGATCAGGAACTTCCCGTTAGGACTAACCACCAAGCTCGACGGATTCGCCGGCAGGTTCAGCGTTTGCACCGCGCTGCCCAAAGTCCCATCCGCATTGATCGGAAATACCACCAGGTTGGACTGCCTGTCAGCATTGCTCGCGTACAAGAACTTTCCATCCTGCGAGATCGTGATTTCCACCCCGAACAAGCTGCTGCCTCCCGACGGAAACCGCGCCACAAACCGCAGCGCGCAGCTCGCCGAATCGATATCGAACAACGCAATGTCACTCGTCCCGCTGTCGCTCGCATACAAATGAGTGCTGCCCGGAGCAATCGCGATCAGCGGCGTTCCGAAAAACACCGGATCGTTCGTCGGCGACCCGCTTCCACCTGTTGCCACCGGCGCCACATGCGTCGCCTTCGTTCCCACCCTGTAACCCTCCACCGAGTTCGCCGTCGGCAAATTGTCGTTCACATAAGCGCAGGTCTGTTGCCCTTGCGCCAGTTCAATGCTTCCTAATCCAATCAATGCCACTCCGGCCAATACTGCCTTTTTAAACATCGCGCTTGCGATGATCATGTTGATCCTCTTTCTCACGGCTTTTCTCCTAAGTTTCGGCGCAGCGGTTTGCTGCCCAGTCTTCACATCACTTGAAGCCTATGAGAGTCATCGGGCGTACCTGTCAGAAGCTTGTAAAAAGCCAGTCAATTCAATCGACAGTTCTTGTTGTCATCCCGTCTCTAATGACGCCTATTGTAGTCAAGGATTGTGGGTGTTGAAAAAGTCACTGTGATTGGCGGGGGAGATTTAGCGAAAGCGTGTTAGAAGGGATCATCTCTTCACATGTTTTGCTGGATTTCCATCCTCGGAGGCCTGCTGATCATGATGGGGCAACACGACCGCTCCGAAGCACTGTTTTATTACTTTCGCCTGGAAGACTACGTTCCCGAGAATCAT
>Ga0335069_10002020_pt1 | contig 31756 bp, 20 predicted proteins | sample Lox_Sample_11_FD_206714 | JGI IMG/M metagenome (GOLD analysis project Ga0335069, IMG submission 206714) | Soil microbial communities from Loxahatchee National Wildlife Refuge, Florida, United States - Lox_Sample_1.1 | ecosystem: Environmental > Terrestrial > Soil > Wetlands | place: USA...
CAACACCAATAACTTGTCTTACATGGGAACATTTCGGCACCCGAAATGGAACCACCGCAGCTCGGATAGCCTGAGCCGCAGTGGATTCGTTCACTTATACGTACTTATCGTGAAAATAACTTCGGTCAAAGGGGCGAACGAGGAGGAGCCGGCTCGTGGTCACTTCACCAGCGTCGGCAAAGGGGCCCCGGGGATTCCGAGGGGCCCGAACTCGCCTCAGGCAACTTTCGACCCGCAGGTAGATCCGGTTTGTGTGGGTCGCTCCCCCGCTCCTCGGCTGCCGGCTAATCGGCCGGGAGACCCATCTTGCGGAGCAGTTTCGCGAACCGCGGGTCGTCCCGAATCAAGCGCAGCCGGATATCCACTTTCAGGCTTCTCAGCCCGGTGTCGTGCTGCGCGTAGGCGCGCTCCAGCCACTCGAAAGCCGCGTTCCGCTCGCCGCGCCAGGCGTGGGCGACTGCCACCTCGTACGGAGCGTCCCCGCCCGAGCGAGCGACGAGTTGCTCTAGCGCCTCGTCCGACTCGGGCTCGTGGCCGAGGGTGAACTGGGCCATGGCGATCCCGCTCAGCCGGAATGCGGTCTCGTGCTCTTGCTCGAACACCCTGAGGGCGTCCGCCGCGCGACCATCGAGGAGGTCGAGCATCGCGAGCTCGTAGGCAGCGTAGGTATTCTGTGCCGAGACCTCCATGGCACGCGTGAACGTTTCCCGCGCCCGCCCGAAGTCACCGAGCTGCGTGTAGTACACGCCGAGGTTGGTCCGGGTGACCCCCATGAGCGGGTCGAGTTCGGTGGCCCGGCGCGCCTCGCCCACCGCCTCCGCGAGCCGGCCCTCTTTCTCGAGCAAGATGCCATAGATGTTGCGGATCTCCGGGTCGCCGGGGTTCATTGCGATTGCCCGCTCGATGTCGGTGCGCGCTGCACGCCAATCCCAGTGCATGAGCGAGAGCCAGCCGCGCATGGCGAGCGCAAACCCATACCTGGGGCCCGCCTGGACCGCCTTCTCTGCCGCCTGTTGCGCCTCGCGCCACAGCGGCTCCGCCTCCCGGGTCCGGGTTCGGGTCGCGAGGTTCCCGAGCCCATGCGCGAGCGCCGCCCACGCCGGCGCGTAGGCGGGATCCCTCCCCACCGCGTTCTTCAACACCGCCACGGCTCGCAACGAGTCGTCGAGAGAGCCCGACAAGAGCAGATGGCGGCCGATGAGCCATTGGTCGTGCGCCTCGGGATTGTTCGTGGAGAACGCCGCCGTGGAAGGCTCCTCTCCAGGCATGAGCTTCACCTGCAAGGCGTCGGCGACCGCGCGAGCGATCTCGTCCTGCACGGCGAAGACGCTGGTCAGCTCCCGGTCGAACGTCTTCGACCAGAGGCGGCTCGCGTCCGCCACGTTGACCAGCTCCGCGGTGATGCGCACCCGGCTCCCGTCCTTGCGTACGCTGCCCTCGAGAATGGTAGAAACGCCGAGTCGCTGTCCGATCACCCGGAGGTCTTCGTTCTTTCCCTTGAACGCGAACGACGAGGTTCGACCGATGACGTGGAGCCCCTCGAGCTGTGTGAGCGCGTTCAGGATCTCCTCCGCGACGCCGTCGGCGAAGAACTCCTGATCGCGGCCAGGGCTCATATCGGCGAACGGCAGGACAGCGACCGAGGCGGGGATCCGAGGCCGCCGGGCCGTCGGCCGGGGCGCCCGGCGCGCGATCGCCGGGGGGGTCTCCGGCGGATGCTCCGGGAGTCCGGCGGCGATCACCTCGAGCGCGGAGAGCGCCGCAGCGCCGTCGCGGACCCTTGCCACCGGATCTTTGGATAGCATGACGGCCACGAGCTTACCGAGCGCGGGAGAAGCCACCACCTCGAGCCGCGGGGCTATTTCCCGCCCGCGCACGCTCCTGCCGCCATCGTCTGGGAACGGTCGCTCGCCGGTAAGCATCTCAAAGAGGATGACCCCGAGCGCGAAGACGTCGGTCCGCTCGTCCTCCGGGGCGCCGCGCCACTGTTCGGGGGCCATGTAGGCCGGGGTGCCGCCGTCCGCCTTGCGCCGGCCGAAGGCGTGCGCGAGCCCGAGATCGAGCACCTTCACGAGGCCGCCATGGCAGAGGAACACGTTTCCCGGCGTCAGGTCCCGGTGCACCACGCCCTCCCGGTGCGCGTGGGCGAGCGCGCGTGCCACCTGCACCGCCACTTCCAGCGCCTCCGGCAGGGCCATCCGGCCCCGCGTGAGCCGTATCGCGAGCGGCTCGCCCCGGAGCAGCTCGAGGACGAGGTAGGGCCCGACGTCGGTGCGACCCGCGTCGTAGAGCGTGACGAGGTTTGGGTGCGAGAGCCGAGCCGCTGCCTCGGCCTCCCTCAGGAGTCGCTCCTCCCGGAGGTCGGGCCTCGGGCCCGGGCGGACGGCCTTCAGCGCCACGGCGCGACCCAGCTCGCGATCGTGCGCCTCCCAGACGAGCCCGAAGCCGCCCCGGCCGATCTCGCGAACGAGCTCATAGCGGCCGATCACGACGCCGGGTCGTAGCATCTCGGTCCAGGCGCCGCTTCGCAGCTCTTCGGGGCTCTTGACGAGGTCCTCGAGCAGCGCCGACAGCGCGCCGGGGCGAATGCTCTCGGCCGGCTCGGGTTCGCCTTCCCCGGGTCCCCTCATCGTCGCCCTCAGGTCCGTGGATGACCGAATGTATGCTTCGGATACCCGGGCTCCACCACTCGAACGGTTCGGCCGGGATTCGAGGCGTACACCCAACCGGGCCATCCGGGCGGTCAGGGCGGAACCGATGGAACATGCCACCGACAGTTCCCCGCGATGAGGTTCCTAACATACACAGGGGCGTTCGAATGCGAGGGTCGGAACGCCACGCCGGAAGCGGAGGAGGCGGATCGATCTCTTCGACAAAGCGACCTCGCCCCGGCCGATTGTCGACACTCGTAGGGGTCCGGCTCTCAAGCCCGGGACGCGATCGGCCGATACGAACCTATTTGTAAGGTGCGGCGGTTTCTGGGGCGGCCCGGGAAGCGCGCGACCTCGAGCACCGTCGAACCATCGCGTGTAGGGCGACGGACCCAGGCCCCCGGCTGGAGGTGGGATGGGGCGTTCTTCTTCGAAAAAGGCCGAGGCGAGGCGCTCTTGCTCGCCGGTCACCCTCGAGCCCTCTTTCACCCCGTGCCTTCGGCCAAAGGCTCCGTCTCGGGCCTTCTGCGCTTCCGCGTCAGGCGATCGAGAGCGAGGTAGATGACCGGGGTGGTGAAGAGGGTCAGGAGCTGAGAGAGGAGGAGCCCGCCGACGATGGTGATGCCGAGCGGCCGGCGCAGCTCGGAGCCCTCGCCGTGGCCCAAGGCCAAAGGGAGCGCGCCCAAGAGTGCAGCGAGGGTGGTCATGAGGATGGGCCGGAAGCGCAGGAGACAGGCGCGGTGGATCGCCTCCCGAGCCGAGAGGTCCTCCTCTCGTTCCGCCTCGATGGCGAAATCGATCATCATGATGGCGTTCTTCTTCACGATGCCGATGAGGAGGACCACGCCGATGAGGGCGATGATGCTGAATTCCGTCCGGAAGAGGAGCAAGGCGAGGAGCGCTCCCACCCCGGCGCTCGGCAAGGTGGAGAGGATGGTCACGGGGTGGACGTAGCTCTCGTAGAGGACGCCCAGGACGATGTAGACGGCGAGAAGCGCGAAGAGGACGAGCCAGGGCTCACTCCGCAGGGAATCCACGAAGGCGCCGGCGGTGCCCTGCGGCGAGGAGTAGATGGCGGCGGGGAGCCCGAGCGTGGCCTCGGCGCGGCGGACAGCGTCGAGGGCCTGACCGAGCGCGATGTTGGGCGCAAGGTTGAAGGAGAGCGTCACGGCCGGGAACTGGCCCTGGTGGTTCACGGAAAGGAGCGTGTTCGAGGGGGAGTACTGGGCGATGGCGGTGAGGGGCACCTGGCTTCCCGAGGGGGAACCGACGAAGATGTCCTTCAGCGCATCGGGCCCTTGCTGGAATCGCGGCAGGACCTCCATGACGACCCGGTACTGATTGAGCTGGGTGAACATGGTGGACACCTGCCGCTGGCCGTAGGCGTCGTACAGGGCGTTGTCGACGGCGAGCGGCGTGATGCCCAGGCGGGCGGCGGTGTCGCGATCGATGGTGACGTCGAGCTCGAGCGCCTGCGTCTGCTGATCGGTGGCGGCGTCTCGTAGCTGGCGGAGAGACTTGAGCTTGTCGAGAAGGCGCGGGGCCCACTGATTCAGCTCGTCGAGATTCGCATCCTGGAGGGCGTACTGGTACTGCGTTCGCGTGCTTCTCCCCCCCATCCGCACGTCCTGGACCGACTGCATGTACAGAGTGATCCCCGGGATGCGGGCCAGCTTCGGCCGCAGATCGGCGATGACCTGGTCGGCGCTCTGTTTCCGCTTGGAGCGCGGCCTCAGCTGGATGAACAAGAAGCCGGAGTTGAGGGTGCCCCCCCCGGTGAACGAGACCATGTGATCGACGGCGGGGTGAGCGAGCACCACCTCATTGAGCTGCTCCTGCCGGGCCCTCATGGCGGTGAAGGAGATGTCCTGGGGCGCGTCGGCGGAGCCCGCGATCGTCCCCGTATCCTGCTGGGGGAAGAGACCCTTCGGCACCGCCACGTACAAGGCCACGGTGAGCGCGGCGGCGCCGGCGGTGACGGCCTGCATGAGGGTGGAGTGATCGAGCACCCAGGTGAGGGCGCGGTCGTAGGCGTGCACCAGCCGGTCGTGGATCCACTGGGAGGTCTTGAGCGCGACGTGTCGCCGCTCCGCTCCTTTGGTGCGCAGGACGCGCGAGGCCAGCATGGGCGTGAGCGTGAGCGAGATCACCGCCGAGACCGCGATGGCGACGCTCAGGGTGACGGCGAACTCGCGGAAGAGGCGGCCGACGATGCCCCCCATGAGAAGGATGGGGATGAAGACGGCCAAGAGGGAGGCGGTGATGGAGATGATGGTGAAGCCGATCTGCGCTGCGCCCTTCAATGCGGCGGTGAGGGGGGGATCGCCCGCCTCGATATAGCGGGTGATGTTCTCGGTGACCACGATGGCGTCGTCGACCACGAACCCGGTGGAGATGGTGAGCGCCATGAGGGAGAGGTTGTTGACGCTATAGCCGAGGAGAAACATTGCGCCGAAGGTGGAAAGGAGCGACAGCGGCACGGCCACCGAGGGGAGGAGGGTGGCCCGGGCGCTCCCCAAGAAGAGGAAGACCACGAGGACCACCAGGACGACCGAAATGGCGAGGGTGGTCTGGACGTCGCGCACGGAGGCGCGAATGGTGGTGCTCCTGTCCATGGTGACCTTGACGTCGATGGCGGGGGAGATGGAGCTTCGGAGCTGGGGCAAAAGAGCCTTGATCCGCTCGATGACGTCGATGATGTTGGCACCCGGCTGGCGCCGGACGAGGAGGAGGATGGCCGGGTGGCCGTCCGCCCAGCCTGCGTTGCGTACGTTCTCGACGCTGTCCACCACGTTGGCCACGTCGCCGAGCCGGATGGGGGAGCCGTTCTGGTAGGTGAGGACCAGGGGGCGGAACTCGGCCGCGTGGAAGAGCTGGTCGTTGGCCGCAAGGGAGAACGCGTGCTCCGGGCCGTCCAGCCCGCCCTTGGGCTGGTCGATGGTCGCCTGGGCGAGGAGGGTGCGCACGTTCTCGAGGCCGATGCCGGCGCCGGCGAGCGCGTGCGGGTCGACCTGCACGCGGACGGCGGGCTGCTGCCCCCCTCCCACGAACACCTGTCCCACCCCATCGACCTGGGAGATCTTCTGGGCCAGGATGGCGTTGGCGGCGTCGTAGATCTGGCCGAGAGGAATGGTATCCGAGGTGGCGGCGAGGATGAGGATGGGGGCGTCGGAGGGGTTGACCTTGCGGAAGTTGGGCCTGGTGGGGAGGTTCGAGGGGAGGTCGCCGGCCGAAGCGTTGATGGCCGCCTGGACGTCCCGCGCCGCGGCGTCCACGTCGCGGTCGAGGTCGAACTGCAGGGTGATGCTGGTCTGGCCGAGCGAGCTCACCGAGGTCATCTCCGAGAGACCGGCGATGCGGCCGAGCCGTCGCTCGAGCGGGGTGGCCACCGCGGAGGCCATGGTCTCCGGGCTCGCTCCGGGGAGGCCGGCGCTGACCCCGATGGTCGGGAAGTCGACCCGGGGCAGGGGCGCGACCGGGAGCTGGGTGTAGGCGGCGACCCCGCCCAGGAGGAGGGCGACGGCGAAGAGCGAGGTGGCGACCGGGCGGCGGATGAACGGGCTGGAGACGTTCATCGGGCCCTCACGCCTCCAGGGCGGCCCCGGCCTGCCGCTCCGCGTTGGCCTTGCCCGGCCGGAGGAACCGGCCCAGCCGCGCCATGTACAGGTAGACGACCGGGGTGGTGTAGAGGGTGAGGAGCTGGGAGATGAGGAGGCCGCCCACGATGCTGATGCCGAGGGGCCGGCGCAGCTCGGAGCCGGTCCCGCTGCCCAGGGCCAGGGGCAGCCCCCCCAGCAGGGCGGCCATGGTGGTCATCATGATGGGCCTAAAGCGCAGGAGGCAGGCCTGGAAGATCGCCTCCCGGGTCGAGCGACCCTCGGTTCGTTCCGCCTCGAGGGCGAAGTCGATCATCATGATCGCGTTCTTCTTCACGATGCCGATGAGGAGCACGATCCCGATGAGGGCGATGATGCTGAACTCGGTCCGGCAGACCATGAGGGCGAGGAGGGCCCCGACCCCGGCCGAGGGGAGGGTCGAGAGGATGGTGACCGGGTGGATGTAGCTCTCGTAGAGGACGCCGAGCACGATGTAGACGACCACCAGGGCGGCCACGACCAGGGCCGGCTCGGTGGAGAGGGACTCCCGGAAGGCCTGGGCGGCCCCCACGAAGTCGGCGCGGATGCTTTGGGGAAGCCCAATGGTCGCGTCGGAGAGCGCGATCGCGTTCACCGCCTCGCCCAGGGAGACGCGGGGGGCGGTGTCGAAGGAGATGGTCACGGCGGGGAACTGGCCCTGATGGCTGATGGCGAGCGGTGCGCGCACGATCTCGAATCGGGTGAAGGCGGTGAGCGGCACCTGGTCGCCCGCCTGGGAGGTGACGTAGAGCTGGGCGAGGGCCTGCGGGCTCATCTGGAACTCGGGCTTCACCTCGAGGATCACCCGGTACTGGTTCAGCTGGGTGAAGATGGTGGAGACCTGGCGCTGTCCGAACGCGTCGTAGAGCACGTCGTCGATGGCCTGCGGCTGGATCCCCATGCGGGCGGCCGTGTCGCGGTCGATGGTGAGCTTCAGCTGCAGCCCGGCGCTCTCCTGATCGCTCGCCACCTCCCTGAGCTCGGGCAAGGACTCTAGGCTGGCGAGCACCCGCGGGGCCCAGGCCGCGAGCTCGTCGGGGTCTGGGTCCTCGAGGGTGTATTGGTACTGGGTCCGGCTGATGCGGCTTTCCACCTCTAGGTCCTGGACCGGCTGCAGGTAGAGCCGGACCCCTTCCACCTTCGCGGCCCGGGTGCGCAGTCGGTCGATGATCTCGCTGGCGCTGGCGTCCCGGTCGGAGCGGGGGCGCAGGGAGATCGAGAGCCGGCCGCTGTTGGTGGTCGAGTTCGTGCCATCGGCGCCGATGAAGGAGGCGACGCTGGCGACGTCGGGGTCGCCCATGACCGCCTCGGCGAGAGCCTCCTGGCGGGCCATCATCGCGGAGAAGGAGATGTCCGGTGCCGCCTCGGAGATGCCCAGGACGAGCCCGGTGTCCTGGACCGGGAAGAACCCCTTGGGGATGACGACGGCGAGGAGGAGGGTGAGCGCCAAGGTCCCGATCGTCACCGCCAAGGTGAGCGGCTGGTGGGCGAGCACCCAGGTGAGGCTCCGCTCGTACGCCCGGGCCATGTGAGCGAAGAGGCGTTCGAAGGCGCGCGCCAGGCCGCTCGGCTCCTCGTGGGAACGGAGGAGCCAGCCGCACATCATGGCGGTGAGGGTCAAGGAGAGCACCGCCGAGACCCCGATGGCGATGGCGAGCGTCACCGCGAACTCGCGGAAGAGGCGCCCGATGATCCCTCCCATGAAGAGGAGGGGGATGAGGACTGCCACGAGGGAAACCGTCAAGGAGACGATGGTGAAGCCGATTTGCTTCGCGCCCTTCAGGGCCGCTCGGAACGGCGGGTCCCCCTGCTCGATGAAGCGGGTGATGTTCTCGATCATGACGATGGCGTCGTCGATGACGAACCCGGTGGAGATGGTGAGCGCCATGAGGGAGAGGTTGTTCAGGCTGTAGCCGCAGAGGTACATCACCCCGAACGTCCCGATGAGGGAGAGCGGGACGGCGACGCCGGGGATGATGGTGGCGCGCAGGCTTCGGAGGAAGACGTACACCACCGCCACCACGAGGAGGACGCTCAGGGCCAGGGTGAACTGCACGTCGTTCACCGAGGCGCGCACCGTCTCGGTGCGGTCGGAGAGGATCTTGACGGAGAGTCCCTGCGGCAAGGCCGAGGAGAGGCGGGGGAGGAGCTCCTTCACCCGCTCGGCCACCTGGATCACGTTGGCGCCGGGCTGGCGCTGGACGTTCAAGATGATGGCCCGGTCGCGGCCGGCCCAGCCGGCCAGCTGGGAATTCTCCACCCCGTCCACGACTCGGGAGACGTCGGACAGCCGGATGGGCGCCCCGTTCCGGTAGGCGAGGACCAGGGGCCTGAAGCTCGCTGCCCCGAAGAGCTGATCGTTGGTGGCGAGGGTGAAGTCCTGGCGTGGACCGTCCAGGTTGCCCTTGGCCTGGTTGACATTGGCGGCGACCAGGGCCGATCGAACGTCCTCGAGGCCCAGGCCGGAGCCGGCCAGGGCGGCGGGATCGACCTGCACCCGGACCGCGGGCTTCTGGCCGCCGTTGATGGTGACGAGCCCGACTCCGGCCACCTGGGAGATCTTCTGGGCGATGATCGAGTCGGCGTAGTCGTCGACCTGGTCGAGGGGGAGGGTGGGGGAGCTGACCGCGAGGGTGAGGATGGGGGTGTCGGCGGGGTTGCTCTTGCTGTAGGTGGGGGGGTTGGGCAGGGTCCGGGGCAAAAGGCTCGAGGCGGCATTGATGGCGGCCTGGACGTCCTGCTCGGCCGCGTCGATGCTCCGGTCGAGCGCGAACTGGAGGGTGATCTGGGAGGTCCCGAAGCTCGACACCGAGGTCATCTGGGAGAGGGAGGGCATCTGCCCGAGCTGGCGCTCCAGGGGGGTGGTGACCGCGGAGGCCATGGTCTCGGCGCTCGCTCCCGGGAGCGAGGTGGCCACGACGATCGTGGGGTAGTCCACCTGCGGCAGAGCGGAGACGGGGAGCTCGCGGTACCCGGCGATGCCGGCGAGGAGGAGGCCGACGGTGAGGAGCGAGGTCGCGACCGGGCGTCGGATGAACGGTTCCGAGACGCTCATTCTCTAGGGCCTCGCCACGGAGCCGGGGTCCCCCTGGGCGCCGTCCCGCGCCAGGCTCTCCGGGCGGGTGCCGCTCTGCTGTCCCACCTCCCGCGCCGACACCAGGGCCCCGGGCCGAAGCTGGTTCTGGCCCTCGGTGACGACCCGGTCCCCCGGCTCGAGGCCGCTTGCCACGATGGTCACGTCCCCCTGCGTGGTCGAGACCTGCACCGCTCGGTTGGAAACGGTGGAGTCGGCTCCCACCACGTAGACGAAGGACCCGGCCGGCCCTCGTTGCAGGGCGATCGAGGGGATGACGAGGGCGTCCTTTCTCGTGGTGAGGTGCAGGCGGGCGTTCACGAACTGGTTGGGCCAGAGGAGGTGGTTGGGGTTCGGCACCTCGGCCTTGAGCCGGATGGTGGAGGTGGTCTGGTTGATCTGGTTGTCGATGAGGATGAGCTTCCCGCTCCCCAGCAAGGCCGATCCGTCCCGGTTGTAGGCGTCCACCGGGAGGGTCCCGGAGCGGAGGAGCGCTTCTCGCACCGGGGTGAGGTCGTCCTGAGGCAAGGTGAAGACGATGGCGACGGGGTCGAGCTTGGTGATGACCACGATCCCGTTGGAATCGGCCGCGTGGACCACGTTGCCCGGGTCGACCTGGCGGATCCCGGTGATCCCGTCGATGGGAGAGGTGATGCGCGCGTAGTCGAGGTTGAGCCGAGCGCTGTCGATGGTCGCCCGGTCAGTCTTTACGCTTCCCTCCAGCTGGCCGACGGTGGCGACGTCGGTATCGAGCTGCTGCTGGGCGATGAGCTTCTTTTCGACCAGGGTCCGGTCGCGCTCCACGGTCAACTGGGCGTTCTTGAGGAGCGCCTCGTCCCGGGCCAGGGCCCCCTGGCCCTGCTCCAGCTGGACCTCATAGGGGCGCGGGTCGATCTGGGCCAAGAGGTCGCCCCGTCGGACCGCCTGCCCCTCCTTGAAGAGGACCTGGTCGAGCCGGCCGTCGAGCTGGGTCTTCACCGTCACGGTCATGGAGGCGGTGACGTTTCCCAGCCCCTCGAGGAAGATGGGGACGTCCCGCTGGACGACGCTCGCCACGATCACCGGGACCGCCCGGACCTGGGGCCCGGGTGGTTTCGCGGCGAGGGGCGGGGCATGACCGGACGTGCGCAAGCGGATGGCGAAGGTCGCTGCCGCCGCGAGCGCGGCCACCACAAGGATCGACAGCGCCCATTTCGTGCTCTTCTTCATCCGTGACTCCCCAGATCCTCGGGTGGCCGGCGGAGCGGGCTCTTGAGGGCACGGGCCTTCGAGGTCATCCTCGTCCCCCAAACGGCGAGCCGGCGGCGGGCGCCGAGCGCCGAGGTAAGAGGTTCATCGCTTCGGAGAGACGCCTCTCTCGCCACGCCCAGTGCGAGCCTCGCCGGCTCGAGAGTCTCATTGAGCCTAGGAGGGATAGTAGTCCTTAGCGGGCCCGGAAGCGGGCGGTAAGCCCTTGGGGGTGTGCGGGCCAAGGCCCCGTCCTCAAGGCTCGGGGTACGGCCCGAATCGAGGGACCCGGGAGAACCGCGATCGTTAAGGGCGGGGCGTGTGCACCTATCCCCTCCTCCCATCTCGACCCTAAAGACCGCCGGGGGGGCGCCTCGGTCAGGGTTCCTGGGAAGGCCGCCGGCGCGGGTGAAATGGCGCGAGCAGAACCGGCCCAAAGCGAGGGAGCTCGGGGCGACCGGGCCAGGCCCCGGACGAGGTGTCGGACACAAAATGGTTTTGTACTTGAAACTATATCGTCAACGCAATATCTACGAACCGTGCCTTCCCTCCCCCCGGACCCCGCTCGCCTCGTGCAGCGCCTCATCGCGCTCGTGAACCGAAAGAGCGCCGGTGAGAGCACCGCCTTCATGCACGCCAGCGGCCTCACCATGCCCCAGATCGTCGTGCTCTACGCGCTCCGGCGGGGCGAGGCCTCCATCACGCGCCTGGCCAAACGCCTGCGCATGTCCCTCCCGGCCACGAGCCAGCTCGTCGACCGGCTCGTCACGGCCCGCCTTGTGGACCGCAGCGAGGACGCCAGCGATCGGCGGATGCGTCGGGTGACCATCCTTCCCGCCGGGCTTCGCTTCCTGGAGGAGCTCGGGGAGATGCGGCTCAGGGAGATCGAGGACGCGCTCGGCTCCTTGAGCCCGGGAAGCCGCTCCGCGCTCGCCCTGGCCCTTCTCCGGGTGGTGGAGGAGCTGGAGCGCGAGCTCGACGGCCTCGTGGCCCCCCCGGCGCATCGGCGTCGCCGGCTGGCCCTGGTCTCGAGGAGGCCATGAGCTCGTCCCGAATGGCGGGTTCGGTCTTCCCCCTGGCCCTCCTCCTCTTGGGCCTCCTCCCTTCGTGCCAAAAGAACGGTCCCCTTCCCCACGCCGGTTTCGTCGACGCGCCAGAGGCCGAAGTGGCCGCCCAGGTGGCCGGGCGCGTCGACGCGGTGCTGGTCCGGGAGGGGGACCGGGTGAAGAAGGGCCAGGTCCTGGCCCGGCTCGACTCGAGGGAGCGGGAAGCGATGCTCGAGCAGGCCCGCGCCAACCTCGTCCAAGCCGAGGAGGCGCTGCGCGAGGCCAACGCCAACCTCCGGGCGGTGCAGCCGAGCGTCGCCGGGGCGGGGGCCGACATCGCCCGCGCCCAGGCCACCCTGGACGAGGCGGAGTCCAACTTCACCCGCGTGAAGGAGCTGGTACAGGGAGAGGCGGCCTCCTCGCAGGACCTGGACACCGCAAGGGCCCGGTTCATGGAGGCTCGCGCCGCCCTCGAGTCGCTCGCCGCGGGCAAGGCCACCGCCGAGAGGCGGGTGGGGGCCCAGCTGGCCGCCGCCGCCAGCGCCCGGGCGCGAATCGGGGTCGCGGAAGCGGCGGTTCGCCTCGCCGAAGTCCAGCTGGCTCAGGCCGAAGTGCTCTGTCCCTTCGATGGACTGGTCGTGAATCGGGACGTCGAGGAGGGTGAATGGGCCGCCCCCGGCACCCCGGTGGTGACCATCGAGGACACCGGGAGGCAATGGGTCCGGCTCGACGTCGGAGAGGGTGAGCTCTCGGGCGTGAAGCTGGGCGCGCCGGCCGTGGTGAAGGTCCTGGCCTTGCCGGGGCGAACCCTGAAGGGCCGGGTGTCTCAGGTTGGGGCCGAGGGGGACTTCGCGGTGAACCGAGACGTGAAGCGCGGGCGGCCGGATCTGCGCACCTTCCGGGTGCGCGTGGCCTTGGAGGGGGGGAACGACGAGGTCCGGCCCGGAATGACGGCCGAGGTGACGCTCCTTGCCCCGTCGGAGGCGGGACCGACCCCGGTCGCCGAAGGGGGCGGCCGGTGAGCGCCTCGGCGGCGCGCGCCGATGGGCCCGCCTCCCTTAGAGAAGGCGACGCCATCGTCACCCGCGGGCTCGTGAAGCGGTTCGGCTCGTTCACCGCGGTGGCGGGGATCGATCTCGAGGTGAAGGAGGGCGAGCTCTTCGGCCTCCTCGGGCCGAACGGCGCGGGGAAGACCACGCTGGTGCGCATGCTGAGCGGGCTCCTCCACCCCACGAGCGGCGAGGCGTTCGTGGCCGGCGTGAACGTGCGCCGCGAGCCCGACCGGGCCCGCCGGACCCTTGGGGTGGTGCCGCAGGCCCTCACCTCCGACCTCGACCTCACCGGGGTCGAGAACCTGGACATCTTCGCGCGGTTCTTCGGCGTGCCCCGGGCCAGGCGGCGCGCGCGCATCGACGAGCTCCTCCACCGGGTCGGGCTCCACGACCGGCGGAAGAGCCTCGTGAAGACCTACTCGGGCGGCATGCGCCGAAGGCTCGAGATCGCCCGGGGCCTCATCCACAAGCCGCGGGTGCTCTTCCTCGACGAGCCCACCATCGGCCTCGATCCGCAGAGCCGGCGCGTCATCTGGGAGCTCCTCACCGATCTGCGCAAGGGGGAGGAGATCACCATCTCGCTCACCACCCATTACCTGGACGAGGCCGACGCCCTCTGCGACCGGGTGGCGATCGTGGACAACGGCAAGGTGGTGGCCCTGGGAACGCCGCAGGAGCTCAAGTCCACCGTGCCGGGCAGCGACACCGTCGAGCTCACCCTGGACCGTCCGGGCGACGGCGCGCTCGAGGCGATCCGGGCGCTGCCGGGGGTGCGCGGGGTGGAGGCGATTCCGCAGGGGCTTCGGATCATGGCCGACGGAGGGGCGAGCCTCTTGCCCCGCGCCATCGACCTCTTGCGGGTGGAGGGGCTGGAGGTGAAGGCGGCGAACCTGTCCCGCATCAGCCTGGAGGACGTCTTCATCCACTTCACCGGGCGGTCGCTGCGGGAGGAGGGGCCCGCCCGGCGCGGCCCGCCGAGGAGGTTCACGTGAGGATCTGGGCGGTGATGGAGCGCGATCTTCTGCGGATCCTACGGAACCCGGCCTCGCTCCTCTCCGCGGTCCTCCTCCCCGTCATCTATCTGCTCATCCTGGGGAACGCGCTCCAGGGCCCGCTCAAGGGCCTACGGCTCGGGGTGGTGAGCCTGGACGACGGGCCGCAGTCCCGCGAGCTCCTGGGGGCGCTTCAGGCCCTGGAAAACGGTCCGCGCACGCTCCTCGTGGTCCACCTCGACGATCCCGAGCGAGGGAAGGCTCTCCTGCGGGCCGGGGACCTCTCCGGCCTGCTCCTCATCCCCCCGGGCTTCTCCCGCGACGCCTCCCGCGGCCTGTCGGCGCCGGTGGGCTTAGAGATCGACAACGTGGATGCGGTCGCCGCCCAGGCGCTCCAGGGGGCGGTCTCGGGTGCCCTCTCCTCGATCCGCTCGCCGCTCGTGCGCCTGGAGCAGCACCTCGGGGCCCCGGAGCTGAGGCCCGAGGAGCTCTACCCCCGGGTGGACTATGACACCTCGCTCATCCCGGGGGTGGTGGTGCTGTCGATCTTCATGGGATCGATGCTCACCGGCGCCTTCAACCTCGTGATGGACCGCTTCCTGGGCGTGCACGAGAGCTACCTGTCGACGCCCCTCACGCGCTCGGACATCACCGTGGGCGTGCTCCTCTCCGGGACCGTGGTGACGCTCGGGTCGAGCGGCCTGGTCCTCGTGATCGGCTTTCTCTTGACGGGTACGGTGGTGCACGGCGGCGTTCTGGGGTGGCTCTCCCTCGCCGGGGTGGTGGTGCTGACCGCCCTCGGGCTCCTCGCCATGATGATGGTCCTCATGGGCCGGGCGGGCCACCCGCGCATCAGCGGAGTCTTGGGCGGCTTCTTGAACGTGATCCTGTTCTTCCCCTCGGGGGCGCTCTATCCCCTCTCGAGCTTTCCCCCCTGGCTGCGCGCGTTCGCGAGGGTCGACCCGGAGACCCATGCAGTCGCCGCCCTGAAGGCCATCCTCTTCCGGGGGGGAGACCTGATCGCGGCCGGGACCCACGTCGGCTTCCTCGCCCTCTTCACGGCCGTGATGCTGGGCCTCGCCATGGCGACGATGAAGCGAACCCTGTAACGGCGGCGGGATCCCCGCCTCCCCGGCGCACGCGGACCGGGGGTCCCTCTGTAACAAATGCGAGGAAGTGGCCAGCTCCGATCGCGAGCGAGGTGACATGCTCTTCGCTCACGTAGCCGTCGCGCTCGAAGATGCGGCCCTGGATGCCGACCTCCTCGGGGGAGATTGCACCTCGAGATGCGGCATACGAGGAGCAAGGCGACAGCAGCCGGCACGAGAACGTTCTAGTATGGCCCTATGAGCAACGTGGACGTGGTTCGGGAGCTGTACGCGGCTTTCTCGCGGCGAGACATGAACGCCATCCTGGCCATGCTGAGCCCAGACGTTGCCTTTAGCGAGCCAAGAGAACCCTTTCAACCCTGCGGCAGGCACGCGGCGCGGCCATGCGGGCTTCATGGAATGGGCACGGATCGGCCGGGATGCCGAAGACATCGAAGAGCTCGATGTTCAGCGCCTTCTCCAAAGTGAGGAGTGCGTGGCGGTGGTCGGTCACATGCGGTGTCGTGCCAAGAATACCGGCAAGAGTTACGAGTCCGACTTCGTCCACCTCGTGACGCTCCGCGAGGGGAAGATCGTGTCGTTCCAAGAATTCTTCGATACGTATGCGGCAGGTGAAGCGTTCCGACGCTCTTGAGCTCGCCTCAGTTGCGCCACCGCGAGGCGAGCGAACTGCTGACCCCGTCGTTGGGCGGAGAGGAACGCGCGAGCGCGTCCATGATCGAGCTGGTGTGGGCACTACGTCGAGACCTGGTTCTCCGGTCCGTCGACCGGGTGCCCTCTTCCCCGCTACTCCCCCTCGGTCCGCTTCTGGGTTCGCTCGAGCCAGCCACCGCCCAGCGCGCGATAGAGGTCGATGAGGTTCGTGAGGCGGGCGAGCCGGGCTTCTACGAGGAGCCGCTCGGAGGCGAAGAGATCCTGCTGGGCGGAGAGGACCACGAGCGAGGAATCCACTCCCTTGCGGAAGCGGAGATCGGCGAGCTCGTACCTCCGCCGTCCGGCCGCCACCCGGGCCGTCCCCGCCTCGACCTGGGTCTCGATGTCGCTGCGGGCGGCGAGGGCGTCGGCCACCTCCTTGAACGCCACCTGGATCGCCCTCTCGTAGCGGGCCACCGCAATCTCGCGCTCGATCTTGGTCGCCTCGAGGTTGGCCTGGTTCCGTCCGGCGGTGAAGATGGGGACGGTCACCTTGGGGGTGAAGAGCCACGCCCCGGAGGTCTGGTCGAAGAGGCTCCCGAACTCGAAGGAGGAGAGGCCGGCGAAGGCGGTGAGGGTGATGGAGGGGAAAAAGGCGGCCCGCGCCGCCCCGATGCTGGCGTTCGCGGCAATGAGGTCGTGTTCGGCGGCGAGCACGTCGGGTCGTCGCTCGAGCAAGTCGGAGGGGAGTCCGGCGGGGATGTCGGCGAGGATGTCCGAGGCGTCGAGGGGAGCGGGAGGGGGGAGGTCCTCGGGGAGCGGCTGCCCCACGAGGAGGACCAAGGCATCCTCCGCCTGGGAACGCTGCTCTGCGAGGGCGGCCAGGTTCACGCGAGTCGTCTCGACCTGCACCTGCGAGGTGCGCAGGTCGAGCTCCGACACCTGGCCCACCTCGTAGCGCCGCTTGGTGAGGGCGTAGGAGGTGGTGACGAGGTCGAGCGTCCGGCGGGCCAGATCGAGCTGCTCGTCCAGGGCGCGGGTCTCTAGGTAGAGGTCGGCCGTCGCCGCCACGAGCGAGAGCTCTGCGCCGCGCCGGGCCTCCTCGGTCCCGAGCCACGTCTGGAGCGCCGCGTCCTTCAAGCTCCGCACCCGCCCGAAGAAGTCCAGCTCCCAGGAGGTGACCGAGAGCCCCACGTTCCACTGGCTGGAGGTGTAGGGCTCGCCGAAGATGCTCTGATCGCGGGGGGTCCGGGAGCGGATGTAGCTGCCGCTCGCGTCCACCTCGGGGAAGAGGGCGGCGCGCTGTATCCCGAAGCGAGCGCGAGCCAAGTCGACGTTCAAGGAGGCGACCTTGAGGTCGCGATTGCTCTCGAGGGCGAGGGCCACGAGCGCCTGGAGCCGCGCGTCTCCCATGACGTCTCGCCACCCCAGGTCGGCGGCGGGGACGGCGTCCTTGCTCGCGGGCGGGGGAGGGGTGGGCCAGTCCGGGGCCACCGGGGCCTTGGGGCGCTCGTAGGGGGGGGCGAGGGAGCAGCTCGCACAGACGAGCGTGAAGGCAAGGAATAGCCCCGCTCCCCGTCCGTCACGCATGGTGGTCCTCGCCCGCCCGCGTCCCACCGGCGGGCGGCGACGAGAGGGCCTGCGACCTCCGGCGCCGGCCGGTGAGCCGCACCACTGTCACGAAGAAGACCGGGATGATCAGCACCGCCAGGGCGGTGGCCGAGGCCATGCCTCCCGCGACCGCCCAGCCGATGGCGTTCTGGCCGCCCGAGCCGGCGCCGTTCGCCACCGCGAGGGGCAGAACGCCCAGGATGAAGGCCATCGAGGTCATGAGGATGGGGCGGAGCCGCATCCGCGAGGCCTCGAGCGTGGCCTCGATGAGATCCCTCCCCGATTCGTACTGCGCCCGGGCAAACTCGACGATCAGGATGGCGTTCTTGGCGGAGAGGCCGATGGTGGTGAGCAGGCCCACCTGGAAGAAGACGTCGGAGGGCGCGCCCCGGACGGTGGCGGCGATGGCGGCCCCGACGACGCCCAGGGGAACCACCAGCATCACCACGAACGGGATCGACCAGCTCTCGTAGAGAGCGGCGAGGCAGAGGAACACCACGAGGAGCGAGATCCCGTAGAGGATGCCCTCATTGGCGCTCGCCAGCCGCTCCTCGAAGGAGAGGCCGGTCCACTCTTGGCCGATGCCCGCGGGCAGGGCCGACACCAGCCGTTCCATGGCCTTCATGGCCTCCCCGGTGCTGTGGCCGGGGCTGGGCTCGCCCACGATCTCCAATGAGGGGGTCCCGTTGAAGCGCTCGAGCCGTGGCGAGCCGTAGGTCCAGTGCCCGCTGGCGAAGGCGGAAAACGGCGTCATCGCTCCGCTCCGGCTCCGTACGTACCAGCGATCCACGTCCCCGGGTTGCATGCGGAACGGGGCGTCGCTCTGCATGTAGACCTTCTTCACCCGGCCCCGGTCGATGAAATCGTTGACGTACCTCACCCCCCAGGTCGAGGAGAGGTTGGCATTGATCTCCGCGAGGGAGATCCCCAGGGCCGCCGCCTTTCCCCAGTCCACGTCGATCTTGTACTGGGGGCCGTCGTCCTGGCCGTTGGGCCGGACCCGCACCAGGACCGGGTCGTTTCTCGCCGCCCCGAGGAGCTGGTTCCTCGCGGCGAGCAAGGCCTCGTGTCCCAGCCCGGCGCGGTCCTGGAGCTGCATGTCGAACCCGGAGACGTTGCCCAGCTCGGCCACCGCCGGGGGGGTGAAGGCGAAGATGATCGCCTCCTTTTCCCGTTGCAGGGCGCCCGTGACCCGGGCGGCCACCGCCTTCGCCCGCAGGCGAGGGTCGGAGCGCAGGTTCCAGTCCCTGAGCCGGACGAAGGCGACCCCGTTGCTCTGGGCGCGCCCGGCGAAGTTGAAGCCCACGATGCCGATCACCGAGTCGACGGCGTCCTTCTCGTCGGTGAGCAGGTGGTCGGTCACCCGCTTCAAGACCTCCCGGGTGCGCTCCAGGGTCGCCCCGGGCGGGAGCTGGACCTGGACGAACATCGTCCCCTGGTCCTCGTCGGGGAGGAAGCCGGTGGGGAGGCGCCCTAGGAGGAGGGTGAGGACGGCCACCACGACGAGGTAGACGAGACCGGTGGGGGCGAAGCGGTGGAGCAGGCTCCGCACGATGGCGAGATAGCGGCCGAGCCCGAAGTCGTAGAGCCGGTTGAACCAGCCGAAGGCGCGCTTGGCACCGTGGTGCTCGGGGACGCGCCGTAGCAGGGTGGCGCACAGGGCCGGGGTGAGCACCAGGGCCACCACCACCGAGAGCACCATCGACGAGACGAGGGTGATGGAGAACTGGCGGTAGATGACGCCCACCGATCCCCCGAAGAAGGCCATGGGAATGAAGACGGCCGAGAGCACCATGGCGATGCCCACCAGGGCCCCGGTGATCTGCCCCATGGAGCGTCGGGCGGCCTCCCGGGGAAGAAGACCCTCCTCGCTCATGACGCGCTCGACGTTCTCCACCACCACGATGGCGTCATCCACGAGGAGGCCGATGGCGAGGACGAGCCCGAACATGGTGAGGGTGTTGATCCCGAAGCCGAAGACGGAGAGGACGCCGAAGGTGCCGAGGAGCACCACCGGAACGGCGATGGTGGGGATGAGGGTGGCCCGGAAGTTCTGCAGGAAGAGGAACATCACCAGGAACACGAGGCCGATGGCCTCGAGCAGGGTCTTCACCACGTCCTCGATGGAGATGCGCACGAAGGTGGTAGTGTCGATGGGGAAGCGCACCTCCATCCCGCGGGGGAAGTACCGGGCCAGCTCGTCGAAGCGCGCCTTCACGGCCTGGACGGTCTTGAGGGCGTTGGCCCCGGGAGCGAGCTTGATGCCGATGGCGGCGGCCGGCTGATTGTTGAAGAGGCTATCCACGTCAGCGATCTCGCCGGCGAGCTCCACCCGGGCCACGTCCCGGAGCCGCACCTCGGCGCCTCCCGGGGCGACGCGCAGGAGGATCCGCTCGAACTCTCGAGGCGACTGGAGGCGGGTCTGGGCGGTGATGGTGGCGTTGATCTCTTGGCCGGGGGAGGCCGGGGTGCCGCCCAGCTGGCCGGCCGAGACCAGGGCGTTCTGGGCGAGGATGGCGGCGGCCACGTCGCCCGGGGTGAGGCCTAAGCCGGTGAGCCTCTGGGGGTCGAGCCAGACCCGCATGGCGTACTGGGTCCCGAAGAGCTGGACGTCGCCCACCCCGGTGACCCGCCCGATGGGATCGACCACCGCCGTGGCGGCGTAGTCGGCGAGGTCGCTCCGGCTCATGCTGCCGTCCTTCGAGACGAAGGCGGCGATGAGGAGGTAGTTGTTGACGGCCTTCTGGACCCGCACGCCCTGGCGCTGCACCTCCTCCGGGAGGAGCGGCATCGCCAGCTGCAGCTTGTTCTGCACCTGGACCTGGGCGATGTCGGGGTTGGTGTTGGCGTCGAAGGTGAGGGTCACCGTGGCCGTGCCCGAGGAGTCGCTCGTCGAGGAGAGGTACCGCAGGTGATCGATGCCGTTCATCTTCTGCTCGATGACCTGGGTGACCGCGTCCTCCACCGTCTTGGCCGAGGCTCCTGGGTAGACGGCGTTGATATTGATGTTGGGCGGGGCGATGGCCGGGTACTGGGAGACGGGGAGGGTGGTGATGGCGATGGCGCCCGCCAGCATGATGAGGATGGCAATGACCCAGGCGAAGATGGGTCGATCGATGAAGAAGTTGACCACGCTCTACCTCGAGCCCGTGGTGGTGGCGGTTCCCGCATCCGGGGCGGGCGTTGCCTTGACGGTCGTGCCGGGCCGGACCTTCTGCATCCCGCTCACGATCACCTGGTCGCCCGGCTTGACGCCGTCGGTCACGAGCCAGCTATTGCCCACCGCCCGGTCCGCCTTGATGACGCGGAGCTCGACCTTCCCTCCCTCTCCCACGACGAGGGTCGAGGCCTCGCCGGTAGGCCCGCGGGTGACGGCGAGCTGGGGCAGGAGGAGGGCGGCGGGGTCCTCCGCCTCCTCGAGCCGGGCGCGGACGAACATCCCCGGGAGGAGCTCCGCTTTCTGGTTCGGGAAGATGGCCCGCACGGTGACGGAGCCGGTGCTCTGGTCGACGGTCACGTCCGAGAACTGGAGCGATCCCTTCGGCCCGTACGGCGATCCGTCCTCGAGGACCAGGGAGACCAGGGCCTGGTCGCGACCCAAGCGGTGCAGCTGTCCACTCTCGAAGGCGCGGCGCAAGCGGAGGAGCTCCACCGAGGACTGGGCCACGTCCACGTAGACGGGGTCGAGCTGCTGGATGGTGGCGAGCAGGGTGGCGGAACTGGCCTGGACGTAGGCCCCCTCGCTGACCGACGAGAGTCCGATGCGCCCCGAGATCGGCGCGGTCACGTCGGTGTAGCCGAGGTTGATGGAGGCGGTCTCGATCGCGGCCTGAGCCGAGGCCACGTCCGCCTCGTAGGTCTTCTGCGTCGCCACGGCGTTGTCGTAGTCCTGCTTGGAGACCGCGTCCGAGTCGACGAGCTCGGCGTAGCGCGTCGCCTGCTCCCTCGCCGAGGCGAGGCTCGCCTGGGCGTGGGCGAGCAGCGCCCGGGCGCTGTCGAGTGCCGCCCGGTAAGGGGCCGGGTCGATGAGGAAGAGACGTTGGCCGACCCTCACGTCGGCGCCCTCGGTGAAGAGTCTCTTCAAGACGATCCCGTTCACCCGGGCGCGCACTTCCGCCATCCGGAATGCCGAGACGCGGCCGGGAAGCTCGCGCCCCAGGGCGACCGATGTGGGCTTCACCGTGATGACCCCCACCTCCACCGGCCCCTGGGGGCCCTGGGGCGGGCCGGCTGGCGGCCGGCTGCAGGCAAGGAGGAAGGACGGTGCGCCCACGAAAAGAAGCGCCTTCAACCCGGGGCGGGCGAGGGAGAGCTTCGAGGCGGAGCGGTCGGGCAAGCGAAGTCCCTCCGGTGAAGGGCCCAGACGTCACTCGTCGGAGCGAGCGATATCCGTACACCGAGGGCTTTCGACTGTCCACGCCGAGCGTGCCGCCCTTGCCGGCGCGGAGAAAAGTAGGCCCGAGGAAGCGAAGAGTTCGAGGTCCCAGGGTCATTCCGGCCGCGGACGTCGAAGAGGGCCCCTCTCCCCCGGGACGGCGAGGGAGAGGGGAGGGGCTCGACGGCGAGGCCAACAAAGAGCTCGGTCCAAGGTCCCGGGTGACCCAAGGGCGAATCAGGCAGAGCGAGGGCCGCGCTCTTCTAGGCGAAAGGGTGGGGCTCCCTCGGTCGCACGAGGCCTTCCCCGCCCGGCGGGCCTTTCTAGGCGGAGACTCATCCCGTAGACGCCCGAAGCTGCTTCCGGAGGGTCTCGCGGAGCTTGTTCATCACCCCGCGGACGTGGGCTCGGTGAATGTCGAGCGTCCTCACGACATCGCCCGACTTGATGGCCTCGAGAAACTCTCTGTGTTCCGAGATCGCCTTGTGGAAGCTGGCTCCCTGATAGGTCTTCCGGATCTCCTCGTGCATGAAGGCACGGAGCGTCTGATAGATGGAGGTGAAGAGGGAATTGCCGCTCCCCCCGATGATCGCCCCATGGAAGCTGTAGTCCGCGAGGATGAGGGCCTCCAGGTCCTGGCCGTCGGCGGCGGACTTCATGTTGGCGATCTGGTGCTCCAGTTCGGCGACGAGGCCGGACACGCTGGCCGGGTCCTGCCCGTGCTTCTCGACGATCGTCTGGAGGCCGGCTTGCTCGAGGACCTCGCGGAGCTGGACCATCTCGAAGATGTCGTTCGCCCCGAGCAGGATGGACCAGGTGAGCGCCTCGGTGGAGATCTTGCCGCGGTCGCACACGTAGGTGCCGCGGCCGGTCTGTGACTCCAGCACTCCCAGGTAGTGGAGGGTCTTCAGCACCTCGCGCATGGAGGAGCGGGCGATCCCGAACATGTCCGCCAGCTCCTGCTCGGGAGGGATTCGCTCGTTGACCTTGAACCGTCCGGTGGCGATGAGCTCCCTCATCCGGTCCATGGCCGCTGAGACGACCGTCTTCCGCTTGATCTTCTCGATGTCCATCACATCTCCGGGGTATGCCCGAGGGGGGCGGCACGGGAAATCTGGCCCGCACCGCCCATCCCCACTCGTTCTACTCCTTCATGAGATCAGGGCCCATGTTCCAGACGTTGCTCTTCACCTTGAGGTACTCGTGCAGGCCGAAGACGCCGTATTCCCGTCCCATGCCGCTATTCTTGTTCCCCCCGAACGGGCTCGCGATCTGGGAACCGTTCTGGATGTTCACCCAGACTGACCCGGCGTTGAGCTTGCGCCCCGCCCAGTACGCGGTGCGGTAGTTGCGGGTGAAGATGTTGGCGCCCAGCCCGAACGAGGTGTCGTTGGCCATCCGCACCGCATCCTTGATGTCCCGGTACCGCCGGACGCTCAAGACCGGTCCGAAGATCTCGTCTCGCCAACAGCTCCCTCCCGCGCTCACGTCGTCGAGGATGGTGGGCCGGTAGTAGCTGCCCTTGTCGCAGGGGGGGACGGTGTACCGCTCTCCACCGCAGACGAGCTTCGCCCCCGCCCGGACCGCCTCCTTCACGAAGTGGTCGACCTTCTCGAGGTGCGAGGGGCTGATGAGAGAGCCCATCTGCGTCTTGGGATCGAGGACGTCGCCCAGCCGGAGCGCGTTCATGGCCGCGGCCAGCTTCTCGAGGAGCGCGTCGTGGATGTCCTCGTGGACGATGAGTCGCGTCATCGCACAGCAGACCTCGCCCTGGTTATAGGCGAGACCGAGGAGGGTGGACTCTACCGTCTCGGTGAGGTCGGCGTCGGGCTCCACGATGAAAGGGCCCTTGCCTCCGAGCTCGAGGACCAGCTTCTTCAGGATGGGGGATCGGGCCGAGAGCTCGATGAGCCGCCGTCCCACGCTCTCCGAGCCGGTGAAGCCGATGACGTCGACCTCTCGATGGGAGGCGAGGGCCTCGCCCACCTCTCCGCCGATCCCCGAGACGATGTTCACCACACCGGGTGGGAACCCCGCCTCGAGGAGGATCTCCCCGAGGATGGTGGTGGTGACCGGGGTCATCGAGGAGGCCTTGCACACCGCGGTGTTGCCGGCGGCGAGGGCGGGGCAGAGGCTGCGGGTCAAGAGGTGCAGGGGGAAATTGAAGGGGCTGATCACCGCCGTCACCCCGTAGGGCTCGTAGGTGACGAAGTCGAAGCAGGTCTTGGGCTCGTTCCGTGGGGGAATGACGTGGCCCTGAACCTCCCGGGCGAGGTTGGCGAAGTACTCCATGGCGAAGCTCGAGAAGGGGATGTCGAATCCGGCGGTTTCCGCGATCGGCTTCCCGGTGTCGAGCGCCTCCAGCTCGGCCAGCTCCCGCTCCCTTCGACGCATGATGGCCGCAGCCTTGAGCATGAGGTCGGCGCGCTTGTCCGGGTCCATCTCTCCCCAGGAGACCTCGAAGGCGCGGCGTGCCGCGACGCACGCCCGTCCCACGTCCTCGGCGGTGGCAGCGGCGAACTCCGCGATCGGCTGCCCGGTCGAGGGTGCAGACGAGGTGAAGGTGCGCCCGTTGGAGGAGTCCACCCACTCGTTATTGATGAACAGCTTGTACTTCTTCATGTTCGCGCTCCTTTTCTTGCAGTGATCTCGTCCTACACGCATCCGGGCTCGGGATGGGGAACTCGCGCAGCAAGACCGTGAGATCGGTGAACGCTTGACCGAACTGCCAATGTCCCCCGGCTGGACGCGGAGCGGTCGGCCTCCTCCACCGGCATTCCCTCTCCGTCGAGCGGGCGTCGAAGCTCGGTGGGCCTCGGGGGAGATCTCGTCGACCAGGGACTGGGTGGTCCCCGTCGTCTGGTGCAAACGGTTCCAGGCTTTCGGGTCGGCACGGTCCCTCCCTCACTCAAAGACGCGGCAATCGACCCCGGCGATACGACAGAACGCGCGCACCTCTCGCAAGTAATCGCCGGTCACCATGTGGATGTGGTTCGAACCGAAACTCTGCAAGAAGTCGAGGCCCACTCCCGTCCGGACGAAGGCCTGGGGGAAGGCCGAGGTGGTGCTGGCGAGCTCCTTTGCGCCCCGCTCTTCCACCTCGCCCCGGAGCGCCGCCATCCAGTAACGGCCGTCCTTCCGGCAGAGGCGGGCCAGGGTCACCGGGCGCGGGGTGGCGACGAAGGGAAGGGCTCCGCCCCCCCCGGTCCCGAAGATGTGGGGAACCATCTGGACCCTCGAGAGGCCGGCCTCGTCCCCGGCCTCCGAGGCGAAGGCGGCCGGCATGGCGCCGCAGTTGGCCAGGGTCCACACCCCGTTTTCTACGTCCAGCCATCGGACGTCGAGGAGCGCGGCCGCCTTTCCCCCCGAGAGGAGATGCAGGATCTGCATGGTGAGCGCGCCGTCGGCGTCGGCCTCGCAGGCGTGGACGAGGAGGTGCTTCGGGCCGTCCCCGTCGAAGGTCCCGTTACACAGCATGTGGGCCACGCAGTGGCTGGCGTATCCATCGCTCAGTTCCGGCTGGCACTTCACCCCGATGAAGGCGTAGCCCTTCTTCCGGGCGAGGAGACGGATGGCGAGATAGCCGCGGATCTGGCGGAGGAGCCCCTCCCGCGTGAAGGCGCCGCCGAAGCGGACCCCCTCGAGCCGAGAGGTGAGCCAGTGGAAGTGACGGGCCACCTCCTCCTCGGGCACGCGCTCGGACAGCGCGACGATCTCCGATTGCTCGGTCTGGTCGATGTCGACACCGAAGAGCTGGTGCCATTGGGCCGGGTCGGCGGTGGCGGTGATCATCCCCAGGGAACGGCCCCCGAAGAGACCGAGCGTCTGGCCCCGGATCGTCCGGAGGGCCCGGGCGGCTGCCCCGAGGGCGAAGAGGTCGCGGCGGGACTCCTCGAGACCGGGATCGAAGATGCGCAGGTGCCTCCTTCCGATCTGGTCGAGGGCGCCGCCTGCCCCCAGCATGCCCACGATGCTCGAGGTCTCGGGTCGGGTGTTGCCCAGGAGGACGAGGGGCAAGGGGAGGAGCTCGGCCAGCCTCACGGTGAGCAAAGGCTCGGTCCACACCGGGATGTGCACCACGAGGACGTGCTGGTCGTGGTCGAGGCTCTCGACGAAGCCCCGGATCTGCGAGGGGGAGGTGAGGACCTCCGATTCGGTGAGCTCGACGGCCTCGCGCAGCCACCCCAGGGCCGCCCGCTCCTCGAGGGCCAGCGGCTCCCTCTGGGGCCGGTAGTCGGGCCGGGTCTCGCTCAGTGTCGCCAGGATCATCCGGGTTCGGTCGCTCATGGCGTGCCTTCGGGTCACCGTTGCTCGCGCCGGCCGTTCAAGTAGACCGCGAGCAGGATGACGATGCCCTTCACAGCGGGTTGCATCATGGGAGACACGTTGAGCAGGTTGAGGATGTTGTTGAGCGTTCCGAGGATGAGGACGCCCATGAGCGTGCCGATGATGGTGCCCTCGCCGCCGGAGAGGCTCGCTCCACCGATCGTCACCGCCGCAATGGAGTCGAGGAGGTAGGTCTGGCCGGCGGCGGGATGGCCCTCTCCCACCCGGGCCACGGCCAGCACCCCCCCGATGCTCGCGAGCACCGAGGCGAGGAGGTAGGCGAGGAATCGCACGGTGATGACCGGCGCGCCGGAGAGGGCGGCGGCGCGCTCGTTCCCGCCCACCGCGAACACGAAGTGGCCGATCCGAAGCCTAAGGTAGAAGGCCACCCCCGCGAGCGCGAGCAGCCACACCACCGCGGGCAAAGGGACGCCCAGGACCCCGCGCCGATTGAACGAGACGAGCAGGGGGGAAAGAGGGGCGCCGTTCAGGCCGGAGTAGATCCCCGCCCCTCCGCTCACCACCTGGGCGAGGGAGTACACGAAGAGCATCATCGCCAGGGTGACGACGAAGGCCGGGAGGCGCCTTTGGGCCACGAAATAGCCGTTCACGGCCCCGATGAGCGCGGGGATGGCGATCGTGACGAGGAGGGCCGCCGGGAGCCCCACGAATTGGAAGATCATGAGGAGCACGGTGCTGAGCCCCAAAACCGATCCCACGCTGAGGTCGATCCCGGCGCTCAGGATGACGAGCAGCTGGCCGAAGGACACCACCCCGAGGATGGCGTTCTGGAAGACGAGGTTCAAAAGGTTCGTGGGCCGTAGGAACACGCCGCGGGAGAGGGCGGCGGCGAGCGCCATGAGGAGAAGCATCACCAAGAAGGTGGTGAAGGTCCGCTGGGTGTCGACGGTACGTTCCTGCCAGAATCTCCGGGGGAGGGGGAGCTCAAGCATGGGCCACTCCCCCTTCCGCCGCCCTGGCGTCCGGGCGGGAGCGGATCTGGGTGAGGGCCACGGCGAGGAGCACCACTGCTCCCTTGATCATCCCTTGCCAGAAGGGCGAGATGCCCGAGAGGTTCAGGACGCTGTTGATGACCCCGAAGATGAGCACTCCCGCGACGATCCCGTCGACCCGGCCCTTGCCGCCGAAGAGGCTCGCTCCCCCGACCACGACGGCGGCGATGCTCTCGAGCTCGTAGTTCTGGCCGCCCACGGGAGATCCGGAACCGAGGCGCGAGGTCCAGATCACCCCCCCCACCGCCGAGAGGAGGGCGGAGATCACATAGACGGTGAGCTTGACCGAGGAGACCTTCACCCCGGAAAGCCGGCTCGACTCCTCGCTCGAGCCCACCGCGTAGACGTGGCGGCCGAAGGGCCGGCGGGTGAGGAAAAAGTGAAGTGCCACGCAGGCGGCGATCCAGATGAAGGTCGAGACGGGGACGTGGAAGAGGGTCCCCGAGCCGAAGGCGATGAAGGCCTCGTTGTGGATGGGAACGGGGTGGGCGTTGGCGATCTGCATGGCCATCCCGCGGGCGATTCCCATGGTGCCGAGGGTGACGAGGAACGGCGGCATGCGGAGGCGCGAGACGAGGAGGCCGCTCAAGACCCCCACCGAGGTGGGGAGGGCGAGTCCTGCCAGGGCCCCCAGGACCGGTCCGTGCCGGACCATCACCAGGGCGGTGGTGATGGAGGTCAAGGCGAGAAGCGACCCCTGGGAGAGGTCGATCCCGGCGGTGAGAACGACGAGGAGCTGCCCGAGAGCGAGCAAGCCGATGATGGAGTACTGGTAGAGGATGGCCGAGAGGTTCATCTCGGAGAGGAAGTTCGGGACCCGGAGCGCTCCGTAGGCGACGAGGCACAGGAGCACCAGGGCGGCCCCGTAGTCGTCGAGGCCCAGAAGAACCGCTCGCCGCCCGCGGTCACTGGGCACGGCGGTCCCCCCTGCCGGCCTCGAGGGCGAGGCCGAGCACGGCTTCCTCGGAAGCCTGTTCCCGAGGCATCTCTCCCACGATGTGCCCCTTGGCCATGACGAGGATCCGATCGGCCTGGGTGAGCAACTCCGGGAGGTCGGAGGAGATCATGAGGATGGCCTTGCCGTCGGCCTTGAAGGCCCTCATGAGGGCGTAGATCTCTTCCCGCGCGCCGACGTCCACGCCGCGGGTCGGCTCGTCGAGGATGAGGATGTCGCTCCGGGCCGCGAGCCACTTGGCGATGACGACCTTCTGCTGGTTGCCCCCGGAGAGCGCCCGCACGTTCATGTTCGTGCTCGCACAGCGGACGCCGACGTGCCCGATGACCCCTCGAACGGCGCGGCGGATGCGCCCCCAGGGCACGAAGCCGAACCGAGCCTCGAGCTGCACCGAGCTGTAGGCGGCGTTCTCGAGGACGGGCCGGGACTGAACGAGCCCCTCCTCCTTGCGGTTCTCGGGCAGCATGCCCAGGCCCTCTCTGAGGGCGTGGCGCGGCGATCGGAACCGCCGCTCGATGCCCCGGACGTAGAGGGCCCCTTCGTCGAAGCGGTCCACGCCGAAGATGGCGCGGGCGAGCTCCGTCCGACCGGAGCCCACGAGCCCGGCCACGCCCAACACCTCTCCCCGGCGCAAGGAGAAGCTCACGTCCTCGAAGACGCGCCGCCGGGTAAGCTTCTCGACCCTGAGCATCTCCTCGCCGGCGGTCCCCCCTTGGGCGTTTCGACTGAAATCGATGTCCCGTCCGACCATGGCCCGGACCAGGCTCGTCCGGTCGAAGTCCTCGGCCGCCCCGGTCCGGGTTACCCGGCCATCGCGCATCACGGTGATGCGGTCGCCGATCTGAAAGATCTCCTCGAGGTGATGCGAGATGTAGATGATGCCGAGCCCCTGGCCCTTGAGCCGGCGCACGATCCGGAACAGGACCTCGACCTCCGTGGCGGTGAACACCGCGGTGGGCTCGTCGAGGAGGAGGACCCGGCTATTCACGGAGAGCGCCCGGGCGATGGCCACCATCTGCTGGTGGGCGACCGTGAGCGTGCCCGCCGGGGCGGCGAGGTCGAGGGAGACTCCGATCTCGTCGAGGACGCGCGAGGCGAGGCGTTTCATGGCGGGGCGATCGACGTTTCCGCTCCTTGTGCGCGGCTCCTTCCCGAGGCAGATGTTCTCGGCGACGGAGAGCGCCGGGACGAGATCGATCTCCTGGTAGATGGTGCTGATGCCGCGGGAGAGGACCCAGCGGGGGTCGGCGTGATGCGCCTCCTCGCCGAAGTACAGGGTCCGTCCCGAGTCCGCGCTGTAGGCCCCGGAGATGATCTTGATGAGCGTGGATTTCCCGGCGCCATTCTCGCCGACGACGCAATGCACCTCTCCGGCGTGGAGGTCGAAAGAGACGTCGTGGAGCACCTCCACGCCGGAGAACGCCTTGCAGACGTTCCGCAGCTCGAGCAGGGGCGCCTTCTCGGCCATCGCGGTGCCTTTTCGGGGAGGACGGGGCGGTCTTGAACTCGCCGCCCCGTCCAGAAGCCCGAGGGCGGCCTAGAACTCGAGACTCCGGCCGCGGATCCCCTCGAGATAGGCCTTGGCGGTGGCCTGGTCGGTCGAGTCGAAGACCTTGATGGGGACCTGCTGCCGCGCCGGCACCGACTTGCCCGCGAGGACCTGCAGGGCGCTCTTCAGGGCCAGCTCACCGAAGTAGGGCGGGGTCTGGGTCTCGCGCGCGATGTCGCCGGCCACCACGGCCTCGATGGCGAGGTAGTGACCGCCCTCGCCCACCACGAATCCGAGGAGCTCGTTCCGGCCGGAGTTCTTGATGGCCTGGAGGGCCCCCATCGTCATGGCGCTGTAGTCGCTGCGGACGGCGTCGATCTCCCCCTTCTGGAACCTCTGGAGGAAGTCCTCCATCACCTTGAGCCCACCCTCGGTCGTGAACCCGGCATCGGCGGTGGCGACGGTCTTGATGTTCGGGTACTTGGCCATCACCTCGTCCCAGCCCTTGTTCGCGTCGATGACGGGGGAGGCGCCGGCCATTCCCTGGACGTGGACCACCTTGCCCTTGGGTGAACCGTTCTTCTTCTTTAGGAGCTCGACCGTCTTCTCCGCGAGGAGCTTCCCCGAGAGGACGTGGCTCTGGGTGATCTCGGTCTTGTAGATGCCCTTCCCGGGCTCGGCCTCGATGGTCCGGTCGATGACGATGAGCGGAACGTTCGCCTGCTCACACATCTTCACCGCCGGGACGAGCGCCTTCGACTCGAGGGGAGAGAGGACCAGGGCGTCTGGCTTCTGCGCCAGCATGTTCTGGATGTCCGCCAGTTGCTTGGCGGGGTCCTGGTTGGCATCGACGCTGATGAGCTTCACGCCCAGCTTCTGGGCCGAGGCCTCCATGTCCTTCTGGTTCGTGACGCGCCAGGCGTTGACGAGCTCCGCCTGCGAGTAGGCGATGACGTACTCCTTCGCCAGGCCAGCGAACGGGAAGGCGCCCAGCATTGCGACGAGCACGAATAGTGCGTGCTTAAGGTTCGCTCTCATTCTCATACCCACCTTTGCGACCACGTTTTTTGGGGGACCGACGATCGACGAGCGGCCGAACCCACCCTCAAGGTCGGCGCGCCCACTATTTGTGAGACTGTCTGACAATACGGCAATCATACTGTGCGCGAAGCGTCGCATTCCGGGCTGCCCTGTCAAGGGGAACCTGACAAAAGGCTAAAATATGTAGCGATTTCAGGATATTATAGCGCGGTATGACTACCGACCTGAATCGAGCTCGATCGCGAGGGGCGAGTACGACGCCGACCGTAGTCCGCTGCCCAACCTCAAATGGGGTGGACTAGAGCGGCAAGACCCGTGCGACCGGCCGTGCGGGAGAGCTTCGGAGCGGAGATATGGGTCAAGGTCCTGAACGCGGGAGAGGACTAGCTTAGCTAGGTACCGAGCCCCTAATGAGACCTCGGCCAGCGCTGGGTGTACCCGTCGAACAAGCCGACGGGCGGAGTAGAAGCCGATGGTCAAGTGACCTTCTCCGGGCGGCCCCTGCCGAGGAGCTCGCCGACCGGCAATGCCCCCAATTAGGGTCCTATGCAACCAACTGGGTGACCACAACTTCTCCCCTGCATCAACCAGAGCTCCTTCCTTCATCGATGAGCTTCCCCTAGGGAGCCGATATCTGAGCCGAGCCACCCAATTCGCCCTCGTCATCCTTGACGCCTAGCTACTCGTCGGTTGCCTACCTGCCTGAGCCTGCTCGATCTGTGGCTGTGGCGACCCGCTCCTCGCCTCCAACGACCCCGCCGCCATCAATGGCGGACTGCGTCTCCAAGTGGATACGGAGTACCTGCGCATGGACGCGGGAACCGATGGGGCACCAGGCTACACGGACGAGCTCGCGCAGCGGTCGTACCGGCTCAACGTGGTCTATCGGATCATCGAGGCCCTCTCGCTCAGCGCGACGGTTCCCCTCCTGAACAAGTCGATCCAGACGGTGGGGGGCGGCACGAGCCTCACCGCCTCCTCGCTCCAGGGCGTGGGAGACGTCGAGTTGGCGGCGCGCTATGCACTCTGGACCTCGGTCTATTTCGGCGCCCGACGGGTCCAGGAGGTTGCCGTGTCTGCGGGCTCCAGCGTACCGACTGGGCAGTACAACGCCCGCGACTCGACCGGTGCCCTCGTCGACCCGCACGGTCAGCTCGGCACGGGAGGATGGGGCCCCTTTGCGGGACTCCACTACCGATTCGAGCAGGGCGACTTCATGGCTTTCGCGAGCCTCTCGTATCGGCTGCGCACCGAGGCGACGTACTTCGACAAGAGCAGGTACGAGTTCGGCAACGCAGTGTTGTGGAGTCTCCACGGGCAATACAGGCCTGGGGTTGGACGGCACGGAGGTTCCGGGTCGGGCGCTTCTGAGAAGCTTCGCCTTACCGGACGCTCCGCTGGAAAGCAGGGTGCTCTAGTCGATCACCGCTCCGAACGCTATCCGGCTACCCGTCGGGAGGGTGTACTAGACCCTTAGCGGCCCATAGCACCGACAGGAGTGGGGGGTCGAGTGGCGCTGCCGCTCCCG
>Ga0335069_10002021_pt1 | contig 31731 bp, 23 predicted proteins | sample Lox_Sample_11_FD_206714 | JGI IMG/M metagenome (GOLD analysis project Ga0335069, IMG submission 206714) | Soil microbial communities from Loxahatchee National Wildlife Refuge, Florida, United States - Lox_Sample_1.1 | ecosystem: Environmental > Terrestrial > Soil > Wetlands | place: USA...
CGTAGAAGTTGCCGCCGTGGAAGTCCGGGTCGGAGACGATCGCCTGGCGCGCCACGTCGTTGAACGCGATGTTCTGCGTGGAGAGCCGCGGCGCCGCCGCGATCACGAACGCGTGGCGGATGCGGTCGGGGAACGAGAGCGTCCACTGCAGCGCCTGCATGCCGCCCAGCGACCCGCCGATGGCGGCGGCCAGCGTCTCGATGCCCAGGCGGTCCATGAGGCGCGCCTGCGAGAACACCCAGTCCTCGACGGTCACGACGGGGAACGTCGCGCCGTAGGGCTTCCCGGTCGCGCGGTCGATGGAGCCGGGCCCCGTGGAGCCGTGGCAGCCGCCGATGTTGTTCACGCCGATCACGAAGAAGCGGTCGGTGTCGATGGGCTTGCCGGGGCCGATCAGGTTGTCCCACCAGCCGACCTTCTTCGGGTCGTCCGCGTAATAGCCCGCGACGTGGTGGCTTCCGGAGAGCGCGTGGCACACGAGGACCGCGTTGGAGCGGTCGGCGTTCAGCACGCCGTACGTTTCGTAGACGAGCTCGTACGAAGCGAGCGTCTTGCCCGCCTTGAGGATGAGGGGCTCGAGGAAGCCGGCGCGCTGCGCCACCGCGGCTCCCACCGAGCGAGGATCCATTTCGCTCATGGCCAATGAAAAACCCGACCGGCCTGGAAGCTCGTGTCGGGTCTTGTGGGGCACCGCCACTCGCTTTAGCCGTATTTATCGAGCGCCCGCAAGCTGAGTCAAATCGGCGCTAATCGGGTATTTTAGTCCCTTCGCGGGCGCGCATCAAATCCCGCCGTCGCTAGGGCTTCACGAGCCCGTGGCGGGCGCCGAAGAGCGCGAGGCCCGCGACGCTGTCGATGCCGAGGCGCCGCATGATTTCCGCGCGGTGGTTCTCCACGGTCTTCACGCTGGTGCCGAGCACGTGCGCGATCTGCTTCGTGCGTCTGCCCTCGGCGATGAGCTGCAGCACCTCGCGCTGGCGCGGTGTGAGGCGATCGAGCGAGCTACCGCCCGGCGCGCCGGTCGCGCGCACGAGGCTGGCGACGAGGTGCGTGGCGATGTCGGGGCCGAAATATGACTTGCCCTCCATCACGGCGTCGATCGCGAGCTCGATCTCACGCGCCCGGGCGCCCTTGGAGATATAGCCGGAGACGCCCGCGCGGACTGCGCGGTGCACGAACTCCTCGGTGACGTGCGAGGAGAGGATCAGCACCCGCGTCGAGGGAGACTCGGCCTTGATGCGCGCCGCCGCGTCGATGCCGTTCAGCTCGCTCATCGAGATGTCCACGATCGCGATGTCGGGATGGTGCGCCTGAGCGAGCGCGATCGCGTCGCGTCCGTTCGTGGCTTCCGCGACGACGCGCACGCCCTCGATCTGGCCGAGCATTACGCGCAGCGCGGCGAGGATGAGCGGATGGTCGTCGGCGAGCAGGACGCGCGTGGTTCTCATGGCCGTTGCCTCACCCATTCGAGGAACGCGTCCGCGGACATCGGCATCGCGATGTGGTAGCCCTGCGCCGTATCGCAGCCGAGACGCCGGAGCAGGTCCCAATCGTCCTGCGTCTCGACGCCCTCGGCCACCGTTTTCATCCCCAGGCGGCGCGCCATGTCGAGGGTCGACTCGACGATCACGCGGCTCCTCACGTGCGTCGCCGCATCCCGCACGAAGGACTGGTCGATCTTCAGCTCGGAGAAGGGCGCGCGCGCGAGCTGCTGCGGTGACGAGTGGCCCGTGCCGTAATCGTCCATGGCGAGACCGAAACCCCGCATGCGCAGCCGCGACAGGTTTTCCAGCGTGGCCCCCGGCGACCGTGATTTCGTCGATTCCGTGACCTCGAGCACGACGTGCCTCGGCTCGAGTCCGCCATCCTGGACGGCCTGCACCATGCGCGTGGTGACGTCCGGGTCCGCGAGAGATGCGAGGGACACATTGACCGAGACCGTGGCGTCGAGACCCGCGCGCCGCCATGCGCCGCAGCACGCGGCCGCCTTGTCCATCATCATCGACGTGAGCCGGTCGATATGGCCGTTTTCCTCGAGCGAATCGATGAAGAAGTGTGGTGCAACGTGGGGTGGCACGACGCCGCTCTTCGGGTGGCGCCAGCGTGCGAGCGCCTCGACGCCCAGCACGCGCCCGGTGGCGAGCTCGACTTGCGGCTGGAAGAACGGCTCGAACTCGTCGCGCTCGAGACCGGCGATCATCTCCTCCAGCGTGAACACCAGTTTCGGGGCGATTGACTCTTCGGGCTTTCCCGCCCTTCTTGCGAGGAGGGTCTCGAGCTTCCTCACCGTCGCGGGCTTCTCTATCACGCCCAGCACTTCCAGGCCATAGGCCTGCGCCATCAACTCCACCGAGGCGACGACCGAGCGATCCAGCGCACTCGCCAGGATCACCGAGACCGGCGCGCCCGCCTCGGCCACGTGGCGCATCAGCTCCATGCCGTCCATGCCCGGCATGTCGAGGTCGCTCACGATGACGTCGATCGGCTTGTCGAGGCTCCTGAAGATTCCCAGGGCGGCATGCCCGTCATCCGCGTGGAACACATATTGCGCGCCGAGCGAGTTCAGCATCGAGCCGATCGCCCAGCGCTGGAAGCCTTGGTCCTCGACAACGAGGAAGCGCAGCTCGGCGATCCGTCCCGGATCAGCGGTCATCGACATGGTCCATCACCCGTTGCAATCCGTCATCGAGGTCGCCCAGGCACCCCGCGACGAGGTTCCAATCAGAAGCGCGCGCAGCCCGCTCGGCCCGCTCGCAGGAGCACGCGAGCTGGAACGCGCCGATGGTCCGGCTCGCCCCCTTGATGCGGTGAGCCAGGCGGGCGGTCTCGCGGCCATCGCGGGCTTCGAGGGCGCGCCGCAGCGCGGTCGCGTCGTCCAGGCACGAGCGCCGAAATTGCGCGAAGAGCTCACGTTCCACGCACGCATCGCCCCCGCTCAACTGCGCCAGGTGATCGAGGTCAAGCGGCCCGGCCGCGGCGTGCGCGCCTTCCGCGGGGCTCGATCCCCGGGCGGCGGGCACGTGCGCGGCCAGCACCTGCGCGAGATTGGCGAGCACGATAGGCTTGTGGAGCACCGCGTCCATTCCTGTCTCTTGGCAGCGCGCGGCGACCTCCGCCATCGTGTGGGCGGTATAGGCGATGATGGGCGTGCGCCGCCCTTCGCCCTCGCGCGCGCGGATGGCTCGCGCCAGGTCGTATCCGTCCATGTTCGGCATCTCGCAGTCGGTGATGACGACATCGAAGTGATCCAGCGCGAAGCGCGCGAGTGCCTGCGCACCGTCCTCGCATTGCTCCGCGCGGCAGCCGAGCATCTCGAGCTGTCTCGCGAGGACCATGCGGTTGGTCGGGTGATCGTCGACGACGAGCGCGCGCGTCCCGGGCGCGACAGGCACACGGATGTCCGGCTCGTCGGCCGCGGCCGGCGCGGCTTCGGGTTGGGCCGGTGTGACCTCCAGCTCGAAATCCGCGACGGTTCCTGCCCCGGGCGTGCTTTCGAGGGTGATCGTTCCGCCCATGAGCTCGGCGAGGCCCCGCGAGATGGCGAGTCCAAGGCCTGTTCCTCCCACCTCTCGCGCCGCGCCACCCTGCTCGAACGGGCGAAACAGGCGCGCGAGCGTGGCGCGGTCCATGCCGGGGCCGGTATCGGTGACGCGGAACCGCAGCCGGGAGGCGCCGGGCAACTGCGCCATGAGGGACACCTCGAGGGACACGTTTCCGGCGCGCGTGAACTTGATCGCGTTGCCCAGCAGGTTGCCAAGGATCTGCGTCACGCGCAGGTCGTCGACGAGGACGGACTGCGGCACGCGCGGGTCGATCCAGGAGCGGATCTGCAGGTCCTTGCGCCGCGCGTTCACGCGATGCGTCGACAACGTCCTTTCGACGATCGTCCTCAGCGAATGCGGGGCGCGCACGATTTCGATGCGCCCGGCCTCGATCTTGGCCATGTCGAGGAGGTCGTTCAGCAGCCTGAGCAGCGTCTTGCCAGAGCCGCGCGCGGCTTCCAGCAGTTCCGCGTCGCTCGCGTCGAGCGGGGCCTGGGCGAGCAGCTCGAGGGCGCCCAGCAGCCCGTTGATCGGCGTGCGGATCTCGTGGCTCATCGTGGCGAGGAACGTGCTCTTCGCGTTGGACGCGCCCTCGGCCCGCTCCTTGGCGTGGGCGAGCTCCTGGTTGACGATCGCGAGCTCGGCCGTGCGCTCGGCGACGCGCGATTCGAGCGTGTCGTTGAACCGGCGGATGGCCAGCTCCGCGTTCTTGTGCTCCGTGATGTTGTGCGCTACGCCGACGATGCGGCCGATCTGCTCGCCAACGCGGATGGGCAACAGGGTCGTTTGGAAGTGCGAGAGGCCCGAAGGCAGCTCGAGCGCCTCTTCGTAGGTGATCGGCATCGCGGTGTCGACGCAACGCAGGTAATTGTGGACCACGCGGTGCTCCAGCTCGGGCAGCACGTCTGCCACCAATTTACCCGCCGCGTCGGCATTGGCGAGGCCGAGGATCTCTTCCGTGGCGGGATTCAGCGCGGAGAAGCGAAAGTGGCGCTCCGGCGTCACGTCGAGGAGGAAGATGCAGTCCTTCGTGTTCTCGAAGATCTCCCGGTGGCGCGACTCGGCCTCTGCGAGGAGCGTCATCGCGCGCGAGTGCTGGCGCAGGGCCACGCTGATGCCGATGACGAACGCCGCGATCAGCAAGGTCCCCAGGGCCGCGACGAGGAGGTATTGGTGCTCGCGCGCTTCAGAAGCCGCGAGCGCTTCGGCCTGCGAGATCCCGACCATGACCACGAGCGGATAGCCGGCCAGTGAGCGGAAGCTGTAGAAGCGGGGCACGCTGTCGAGCCTGCCGGTTCCCGCGAAATCGCCGACGGAACGCCGGGGGAGCTCCCGGAACAGGGCGCTGCCCTGCATGTCTTGCCCGAAAGTTATCTCGCGGAGGCTTTCGCGCACCCTTGCCACGCCGTCGAGACCCACCAACGTGACGATGCCGTCGGAGCCCAGGTCGACGCGCCGCAGAAAGCTCGAGAATCGCGCCGCGTCGACGCTCGCGACCACGATGCCGCCGAACGAACCATCGGCGTTGTCGATGCGCCGCGAGACGGGAATCGTCCATTTGTCGCCCAGGGAATCCTTCGACGGTCGCCCGAGGAACGTTCCATGTGACCTGCCGTCGCGGTGGACGATGAAGTATTCCTCGCTCGAGACATCGGCTGGAACGATCCCGCCGGCGGCGAGCTCGCGCCCGCCTTCCTTGTTCACGACCGCGAGGTCGCGAAGGAGGCCGGAGTCCGCGGGCCCGCTCGCGGCGAGCCGGCGCAGATCGACTTCGCGGCCGTGACCCGGATACGCGCGGCTCGCTTCGAGCAACTGGCGATCGATCTGCTCGAGGTCGCGCGCCGTATGCTCCTCGAAGGCGAGCGCGAGCGCCGAGGCTTTGCGCGTGGCCTCACCGACCGCGTCCTGGCGCTCGAGGTCGATCCGCACGAACGTCCTGAACCAGAGGGCGCCGCTGAGGAGAAGGCCGAACGCCATGACGGCAATGCAAATCCGCCGGGTGGCATTCCGGCCTGGCTTGGTTGTCATGGGGATCAAGCTAGTGCCGTCGTTGAGACGTACAAGTTGACAATTGTTTACGGCGCGATAATGGGCGCGCAAAATGGAGGCGACCGTCCGGGGGTGGACAATTGGCAAGCCATGGCGCACGTCTGCACGTCCTGAGGCCCGAGTACGCACGCGTCCGGCATGCATTGGGGTCGAGCGCCCATTTTCGGGAGCTGCCCGCAGCCTCGCTCGATGGGCTGGCGTCCATCGCCACGGTACGCGAGGTGGGTAACGCAACCGTCCTTCACCGCAGCTTCGACCGGGCTATGACCCTGTGGCTGGTCCTCGCCGGCGGCTTGCGCGTCTCCTGGCCCATGCCGAGCGGGGATTCGGTGACGCTGGCGGTGATCGGTGAAGGCGGCTACTACTCGGTCGGCGTCTTCGTCGAGGGGGCGTTGATCTCGACCGAGTGCACGGCAGCCGGCGATACAACGCTTGCGGTCTTCGAAGGCGACGCGTTAAGCCGCCTCCAGGCGAGCGACCCGGCGCTGAAGCAGTACGCCCCCCGATTGATGTTGCAACTCGTCGAGACGGCGGTTTCGCTCTTTGCCGACGCGGTCTCGGCTCCCCTGCCCCAGCGCCTCGCCCGCAGGCTCATGACGCAGGCGCTCGCGAGCGGCCGAAGCGCCTCGCATTCGGAGCTCGAGATTCGCGTTTCCCAGGCGGACCTCGCGGCCATGCTCGGCGCCAGCCGCTCGAAGGTGAACGCGGAGCTGCGCCGGCTGGAAGAGGACGGCATGATCCGCCTCGGATACCGTCGCCTTTTCATCCTGGATTGCGCGCGCCTGAGCCAACGAGCCGGGCCGCGGGTACGTCCGCTCTAGCTGCGCGAGGCACGGGAACGGCCGTCGCTAGGCGTTCAGCTTCTCCAGCAGCGCCTGCATCTTGTCCGGCTCGTCGGTCTTCAGGATCCGGGCCACGATGGGCGCGATGTCCGGCAGGCTCGTCGAGAGCACGCGCTGCTTCACCGCGAGCAGGTGCGCGGGATGCATCGAGAAGTTCCTCAGGCCGAAGCCCAGCAGCAGGCGCGTGAGATCCACGTCGCCCGCCATCTCGCCGCACACCGCCACCGGCTTCTCGTACTGCTGCGCCGTGCGGATCACGCCGGCGATCAGGTTCAGCACCGCGGGGTGCAGCGGATCGTAGAGGTGCGCCACGCGGTCGTCGGCGCGGTCGATGGCGAGCGTGTACTGGATCAGGTCGTTGGTGCCGATGGAAAGGAAATCCAGCCGCTTGATGAACATCGGCAGCGCGATCGCCGCCGCGGGCACCTCGATCATGCCGCCCAGCGGGATGTACTCGTCGAACTTCACGCCTTCCTCGCGCAGCTGTTCCTTCGCGTACTCGACCGCGGCCAGCGCCTGCGTGAGCTCGTTCCATGTCGCAAGCATCGGGATCAGGATCAGCGCCTTGCCGTGCCTTGAAGCGCGCAGGATCGCGCGCAGCTGCGTGTTGAACACGTGCGGCTCGGCGAGGCAATAGCGGATCGCGCGCAGCCCCAGGGCGGGGTTCACGGGGCCGTCGTGCTCTTGCTGGGACTCCATCGTCTTGTCCGCGCCGATGTCGAGGGTGCGGATGCTGACCGGCAGCCCCTTCATGCGCTCGACCACCTCGCGGTAGGCCTCGTACTGCTCGTCCTCGTCGGGCAGCTCGCGTCGGTTCATGAAGAGGAACTCGCTGCGATACAGACCGATGCCGGTGGCACCGTTCGCCCTCACCGCCTCCACGTCGCCGGGCAGCTCGATGTTGGCCTGCAGCTGCACCTGTGCCCCGTCCAGCGTGGCCGCCGGCGCGGTCTTCAGGCGCTTCAGCTTGTCGCGCTCGAGCTTGGCCTGGTTCTGCTTGAGGCGGTACTCGGCGAGGACGTGCTTCTCGGGGTTGACGATCACCACGCCCTGCGTGCCGTCCACGATGATGAGCTCGTCCTCGTGGATCAGCGTGCGGCCGTGGTGCAGCGCCACGATCGCGGGAATGCCCAGCGAACGCGCGATGATCGCGGTGTGCGAGGTGGCGCCGCCCAGGTCCGTCACGAACGCGGCGAACGGATGCTGGCGGAAGAGGATCACGTCGGCGGGCGAGAGGTCGCGCGCCACGAGGATGGAGGCATCCTCGCGCACGGGCTTCATCGTGATGCGCCGCTCGGTCCCGGCGAGCGCGCCGAGGATGCGCTCGGCCACCTGGCGCACGTCCTCCTCGCGTTCGCGCAGGTACGGATCCTCGATGTCGCCGAACTGGGCGAGCAGCTCGTCCAGCTGCATGCGCAGCGCCCATTCGGCGTTGCAGCGCTGCTCGCGGATGATCTCGCGCGGGGCGTCGGCGAAGGCGGCGTCGTCGAGGAGAAGGCGGTGCACGTTCACGAAGGGGGCCAGCTCCGCGGCGGGGCTGTGGCGCACGCTGTCGGAGAGCTCCTTCAGCTCGTCGCGCACGACCTCGACGGCGTGGTCGTAACGGCGCTGCTCGCGGAAGACGTCGGTCGCGCCGATCGCGTAGTGGTCCACCTCGGCATGCATGCCGGCGAAGAGGTGCGCATGCCCGATGGCGATGCCGCCCGACACCCCGATGCCGTGCATCGTGAAGCAGACGGCGAACCCGGGTTCGCGCGCGCCCTCGGGGCTCATTCCCCCTCCCCGAACTTGTCGCGGAAGAGCGCCTCGATCTCCTCCACGGCCTTCTGCTCGTCGGGCCCCTCGGCCTCGAGCTCGACGGACGTTCCCTTGGCGGCGGCGAGCATCATGACGCCCATGATGCTCTTCGCGTTGACGCGGCGGCCGTTGCGCGTGATCCAGACGGCGCTTTCGAACTTCGAGGCGAGCTGGGTGAGCTTGGCCGAGGCGCGCGCGTGCAGCCCCAGCTTGTTCACCACGGGGATGGTGCGCTGGATCATCCGGGCTGCATCCGGGTCACGCCCTCGGTCGCGCCCGAGAGGGCCTTGGCGAGCACCGCTTCCAGGGGCTCGTCGCGGTAGTTGAGGGCGCGGATCAGCATCGGCAGGTTCACGCCGGCGATCGCCTCCACCTTCCCGGGCTTCAACAGCTTGGCCGCGATGTTCGAAGGCGTGGCGCCATAAATGTCGGTCATCACGAGGACGCCGTCGCCCTGGTCGAGGAAGCGGATCAGGTCCTGCGCCACGGTGAGCGCGGCCTCCGGCTCGTCGTGGACCGTGACGCCCAGCTGGCGCAGGTAGGGCGGCCGGCGGCCCAGGACGTGGCTCGCAGAGTGGATCAACGACTCGCCAAATGCGCCGTGGGAAATGATGAGGAGGCCGACCATGGCGCCAATCTTATAATGAGCCATGGATCGCAAGCCTCCCCGCCCCACCGACCTCACCCTGCACCAGGTTTCGGGGGTGCTCGACATCGCCTTCGACGACGGCCGGCGCTTCGAGCTGCCCGTCGAATACCTGCGCGTCTTTTCGCCCTCCGCCGAGGTGCGCGGCCACGGCCCGGGCCAGGAAGTGCTGCAGGCCGGCAAGCGAAACGTCGCCGTGAACGCCATCGAGCCGGTCGGCGTGTACGCGGTGAAGCTCGTGTTCTCGGACGGCCACGACACGGGCATCTACTCGTGGGATTACCTCTACGAGCTGGGCGCGAAGCGCGATTCCAACTGGAAGAGCTACCTCGCGCGCCTGCAGCAGGCGGGGGCCTCGCGCGACCCATGACCGACAAGACCACGGATTTCGGCTACCAGCAGGTGCCCGAGGAGGAGAAGGCCGGGCGCGTGGGCGAGGTGTTCCGCTCGGTCGCCCCGCGCTACGACCTCATGAACGACCTCATGTCCCTGGGGCTGCACCGCGTGTGGAAGCGCTTCGCCCTCGAGATGAGCGGGGCGCGCGAAGGCTCGAAGGTGCTCGACGTGGCTTCCGGCAGCGGCGACCTCGCCCTCGCGCTTGCGAAGCGCGCGGGACCGACGGGCCTGGTGTGGATGACGGACATCAACGCGGCCATGCTCGGGGTGGGCCGCGACAAGCTGCTGGACGCGGGAATCTTCGCGCCGCCCGCGCTTGCCGATGCCGAGAAGCTTCCGTTCGCGTCGAACTCGTTCGACTGCGTCACGGTCGCCTTCGGCCTGCGCAACATGACGCACAAGGACCGCGCGCTCGCCGAGATGACGCGCGTGGCGAAGCCCGGCGGGCGCGTGCTGGTGCTCGAGTTCTCGCGCCCGTGGAAGCCGCTCGGCCGCGCCTACGACGCCTATTCGTTCTCGGTGCTGCCGGCGCTCGGCCGCTACGTCGCGAAGGACGAAGCCGCCTACCGCTACCTCGCGGAGTCGATCCGCATGCACCCGGACCAGGAGACGCTCAAGCGCATGATGCAGGAGGCCGGCCTCGTGCGCGTCGATTACTTCAACCTCGCGGCCGGCGTGGTCGCGCTGCACCGCGGCTACAAGGCATGATCGGCCCCGCCTTCCATCCGGCCACCCGCGCGCTGAACCACGTGCTGCGCTCGGCTCCCCTTGCCATGGAGCGCCTGGCGCGGCACGCGGGCAAGACCGCGGCATTCCACGTGGGCCCCATGACGATCGCGTTCACGGTGCAGACGACGGGCGAGGTGGCCGCCGCGGTCCCGGACGCCGCGCACGACCTGGAGGTGCGCATCCCGGCGCTCCTCGTGCCGAGGCTCGCGATGCGCGATCCCGCCGCGTTCGACGAGATCGCCATGGAGCGCGAGAGCGAGTTCGCGCGCGACGTGGACTTCCTCGCGCGCAACCTCACATGGGACGCGGAGGAAGACCTCGCGCACGTCGTGGGCGACGTCGCGGCGCACCGCATGGCGGGCACCGCACGGTCCTTCGCGCGCTGGTCGCGCGAGGCGCTGCTGCGCGCGGGCCAGGGTGCGGCCGAATACTGGACCGAGGAAGCGCCCCTCATCGCCTCGCGCACCGACCTCGGCCGCTTCCGCTCCGATGTGTCGGAGCTGGGCGACGCCGTCGAGCGGCTCGTCGCGCGCGTCGAACGCCTCGGCTAGGAACTTCCATCGAGCGGAGGTGGTCAGCGCCAAACCGACCGCTGGAACCTCCGTGAGGCCGTTCGCCGTTCTCCTGCTCGCCTTCGCGGCGTGGCCCGCGCTTTCGCCCGCGCAGGACGAGACGCAGGAATCCAATGCCCCCGCCGAGACGCGCAACGGCCCGCGGCCCGAGAGCGAGCGCCGCGCGGCGGCCGGCTCGTTCACCGTCACGTGGGAAGCGCCCGAGGAGCTGCGCAGGCTCTTCGAGAAGTTCCTCCCGCCCACCAAGGCCGAGTCGGGGCAGCGCCCGGTCTCGGCGCTTCGCTCGTGGATCCGCGACGTGCGCAAGCGCGTTCCCGACATCGCCGCGGCCGAAGGGTACTTCTCGCCCTCGATCGACATCCAGGTGGACGACGCGCGCGACCACGCGACGGTGAAGGTCACGCCCGGGCCGCGCACGCTGGTGGACTCCGTGGAGATCACTTTCGAGGGCGACCTTGCGGGTGACGGCCCTCAGCGCGAGAAGCGCCGCGAGCGGCTGCGCCAGGCTTTCGCGATGAAGCCGGGCCAGCCCTTGCGCAGCGCCGATTGGGATGCCGCGAAGACCCGGATCGAGGAGGCGCTCACGGATTACGACTACGCCGCGGGCACCATCGGGCGTTCGCGCGCCGACGTCGATGCCGAAGCCGCCAAGGCGCGGCTCACGCTGGCCCTCGACAGCGGCCCGCGGTTCACGTTCGGCGACGTGGTGATCCGGGGGCTCGAGAACTACCCCGAAGCGGTCGTGCGCCGCGTCGTGGACCTCAAGCGCGGCGAGCCCTACAACCGCGACCGCCTGGAGGAATTGCAGCGGCGCATCCAGACGGGCCCGTGGTTCGCGACCGTCACCGCGGAAGTCGAGCGCGATCCCGAACGCCCGTTGCTCGTGCCCGTGATCGTCACCGTCACCGAGCGGGCGGCGCGCGAGGTGGGACTTTCCGCGGGCTACGGCACCGACGACGGGGTGCGCGGCGAGGCTTCCTATCGCGACCGCGACTTCCTCGACCGGGCGCTCGACCTGCAGAGCTCGGCAACGCTCTCCCAGAAGCGCCAGTTCGGCTATGCGGACGTGTACCTGCCCTCCGGGCTCTGGGCGAGCGACTCGCACGGCAACGTCCCGTTCCAGGACAGCCTGGGATTCCTCCTCGAGCACAACACGATCCAGAACAACAACTACAACCGCTTCGCCGTCGCCGGCTACCGGCACTGGAAGCTCGACCGGTTCGAGCTGCAGGCGGGCGTTTCCTACCAGATCCAGCGCTCGTTCCCCACCGGCTCCGAGGTGATGATCAAGCGCGCGCTCGCCCCCATCATCTTCACCACGTGGCGCAACGTGGACAACGTCTTCGACCCGCGCCGCGGCGGCGTGCTCAACGTGCAGCTCGCCGCGGGGTCCAAGTCGCTCGCCTCGGGCGAGGACTTCGTGAAGACGTACCTGCAGTACCAGCACTGGTTCCCGCTCGGCGCGAACGACCAGCTCCTCTTTCGCACCGAGCTGGGCCGCACCTTCGCCGCGAGCCGCGATCCGTTGCCCGACGACTTCCTGTTCCGTGCCGGCGGCGCGCGCTCCAATCGCGGCTACGCGTACCAGAGCCTGGGCCCCAGGGAAGGCGACGCCGTCGTGGGCGGGCGCTATCTCGGCACCGGCACCGCGGAGTACACGCACTGGTTCAACGAGAAGTGGGGCGGCGCGGTCTTCACCGACGTGGGCACGGCCGCCGATTCGTGGTCGGAGTGGGAGCCGCTCAAGAGCTACGGCGTGGGCGCGCGCTACCGCACGCCGGCCGGCCCGTTCGCGCTCGACCTCGCATACGCGGAGCGCGACCGCAAGTTCCGCCTCGCCTTCTCGGTCTCGGTCGCGTTCTGACATGGCCACGCTCGACACGACGCCGCCCCCGCCGCCGCGGCGCTCGCATCGCGTGCTCGCGATCGCGGGTGCCGTCCTGCTGGCGATCCTGGTGGCCGTCGCGGTGCTCGCGTACTGGCTGCTCGCGACCTCGAGCGGCGCGCAATTCCTCCTCGGGCGCGCGGTGGGCGCGATCGGCAAGGGCGCGGCGATCGAGGGCATCGAGGGGCAGGTCGGCGGCCGCCTTCGCATCGCGCGCATCGTGATCGACCTGCCCGACCTTTCGATCCGCGTGGAAGACGTGGACATGGACACGTCGCCGCTCTTCGTAGGGCGGCTCACGGTCCGCAGGCTGCATGTGCGAAACGTCGAGGTGCGCACGGCATCGTCGGGGGCGGCGGCAAGCCTTCCGGCCTCGTTCAAGCCGCCCTACCCCATCCGCCTCGAGGATGGCGCGATCGGCCGTTTCCTGTGGGGCGCCATCGGCACGCACGACAAGGACGTGGAGGTGAAGGACATCGTGCTGCGCGGCGGGGGCGATGCGCGGCATTGGACACTCGACGAAGCGGCAGCCGTGACTTCCTACGGCAAGGCGCGCATCGCCGGGACCGTGGCAAGCTCGCCGCCCTTCGACGTGGCGATCGAAGGCGGTTTCGACGGCACGCTCGTGGAACGCGCCGTGCACGCGAGCGCGAGGCTCGGCGGCTCGCTCAAGTCGCTCGAGGCGCGCGCCGAAGGCACGATTTCCGGTGCCCGAGCCTCGGTGCTGGCGAAGCTCGAGCCGTTCTCGAAGTCGCCGGTGAAGTCGCTCGCGCTCACCGCCACCGGCGTGGACCTCTCGCAAGTGGCCGGGTCGTTGCCCAGGACGCAGCTCGCGGTGGACGCGAAGCTCACGCCGCGCGGCGACGGGTTCGCCGGGCCCGTGCGCGTGGAGAACGCGCAGCCCGGCGCCTGGGATGGCCATCAACTTCCTTTCTCGTCCGCGTCGGCCGACGTGGCGGCCTCCGCGCAGGGCGCGGAGCTCTCGGGCCTCGACCTGCGGCTCGCGGGCGGCGGTACCGCGCGCGGCGCGGCGCGCATGGGCAGGGACGGCACGGCGCAGGCCGATCTCGACATCGCCGCGGTGGATCTCGCCGCGCTTCACGGTTCGCTGCAGAAAACCCGCCTCGACGGAAAGGTATCGATCTCGGGCGACCGCGCGGCGCAGCGCTTCGAGGTGGCGCTCACCGATCCGCGCTTCGAGGTCGAGGCCCGCGCCGAGCTCGCGAGCGAGCGCCTGGCGATCGAGTCGGCCCAGGTGCGCACCGGCGGTGGCGCAGCCACCGGCAAGGGCACGATCGCCTTGTCGGGCACCCGGGAATTCCGCTTCGAGGGGGAAGCGCATCACCTCGATCCTTCGGCGTTCGTGAAAACGTCGCGGGGCGACCTGAACTTTTCGCTGGCTGCCGATGGCAAGGCCGCGGAGCCAGCGACGGTCCATGCGCGCGTGGACATCGCGCCGAGCACGTACGCGGGGCTGCCCGCGTCGGGCCGCATCGACGTTGCCGGCAGCAAGCGGCGTATAGCGCGCGCCGACGTGGACCTCGCGCTGGGCGAAGCGCGCCTCACGGCGAAAGGCAGCTTCGGGGCGCGCGGCGACGCGATGGATCTCACGCTGCATGCGCCGAACCTCTCGTCGCTCGCGAAACCCTTCGACGTCGCGCTGGCCGGGAAGCTCGACGCGACCGGCCGCCTCACGGGCACCTTCGATTCGCCGGCGGGCAACCTCACCGTCGACGGCGCCAACCTCGCGCTGCCCGCCAATACGTACATCCAGCAGGTCGCGCTCACGGCGCAGGCGGGCGCGGCAGCCGACAGCCCCATCGAGGCGACCTTGAAGGCGACCGGCATCGCCATGGGCAAGGATGTACCGCCGACCCCCATGGCCCAGACGTTGGAGGCCACGCTCAAGGGAACGCGCGCCTCCCACCGGCTGGACGCGCGCGCCGTGATGACGCGCGAGAACACGGTGCGCGCCGCGGTGCAGGGCGGCCTCGATCCGAAGGCGAAGGTGCCCGAATGGAACGGCCGCATCGAGTCGATCGAGATGACCGGCCGCGGCAAGTTCGCGTTGACCGCACCCGCGAGCCTCGCCGTTTCCGCGGAACGCATCGAGCTGGGCGACGCGACGCTGCGCGGCGAATGGGGCGAGGCGCACCTGCAGACGACGCGCTGGACGCCGCGCACGCTCGACTTCAAGGGGTCGTCGCTAGGGCTCGAGATGCACACCCTCGCGCGCGACCTGCGCCTGGGCGATATCCCGCGCTCGAACCTCGTGCTCGCGGGCGGCTGGGACATCCACGCCGCGCAATTCTTCGAGGGCACGCTCGACGTGAAGCGCGTGCGCGGCGACTTGCGCGTGGGCGATCCACCGACGCCGCTCGGCCTCGACGAGCTCGAGTTTCACGCGCGCGCCGTGCGCGGCCAGGCTCGCGCCATCGCGCACATCGCAGGCGAGCGTGTCGGCAATATCGACGGCGAGGGCGCCGCCGCCATAGTCCGCGGCGAGTCCGGGTGGTCGATCGACAAGGCGGCACCGGTCACCGCGCACCTCGTCGCGTCGCTCGCCGACCTCGCGGCGGTCGCGCCCTGGCTCGGCCCCGACGCGAGGCTCGCCGGCAGCCTGCGGGCCGACGTGAACGTCACCGGCACGGCGGCCGACCCGCGCTTCTCCGGGACCGCGCGCGCGCAGAAGCTCGCGGTGCGCGAGCCGCAGAGCGGTTTCGAAGTGTCCGAGGGAGAGATCGCGTTGCGCATGACGGGGCAGTCGCTCGTGATCGAGCGTTTCTCCGCGCGCACGCCCTGGCACGCTCCGCCCGAGGCTCTCGAGCGCTTGCGCCGTGTCGAGGTGCCCGCGGAAGGCGGCACGATCAGCGCCGAGGGTTCCATCGACCTCTTGTCGCGCCAGGGCGCGATCCGCGTGAAGGCGGACAAGGTGCCCATCACGCAGCTCCCGAGGCGCTTCGTGGCGGTGAGCGGCGAGGCGAGCCTCGAGGCGGCCGCGGGCGGCGTCATCTCCGTCACGGGCAAGTTCGCCGCGGACGGCGGATGGATCGGCGCCCTCGCCGAAGCGCCGCCCACGCCGTCGGACGACGTGGTCGTCGTGCGCGCTTCGCAGCCCGCTCCCGTCGAAGAGAAGAAGCGCGAGCCGATCCACCTCGACCTCACCGCATCGCTCAACGACCGCCTGTGGTTCGAGGGACGCGGCCTCGACACGCGCCTGGGCGGCGAGCTGCGCATCACGGGGGACGTGGGCGGGCCGCTGCGCGCGACCGGGTCCATCCGCACCTTGCAGGGAACGTACGAGGGCTACGGCCAGAAGCTCACGGTGGAGCGCGGCGTGCTCGTCTTCGCCGGGCCGCTCGACAATCCGAAGCTCAACGTGCTGGCCCTGCGCAAGGGATTGCCGGTGGAGGCGGGCGTCGACGTGACGGGCAGCGTCGCCCGCCCGCGCGTGCGACTCGTATCCACCCCGGAGGTGCCCGAGTCCGAGAAGCTTTCCTGGCTCGTGCTGGGGCGCGGCGCGAGCGATGCCGCCCCGGGCGACATGTCGGTGCTCGCGGCGGCGGCGAGCGCGCTGCTGGGCGGCAGCGGCGAGAGCTACGCGAAGAAGTTCGGCATCGACGAGGTGCGCATCGGCCGGTCGGATGCGGGCAGCGTGCTGGGCGTGCTGCCCGAGAGCACCGTGGCCGGCAAGACCGGCTCGCCCGCCGCGGCCGACGTCGTCACCGTGGGCAAGAGTCTCAACCGCAACTTCCACCTCGCCTACGAGCAGGGCCTCGCCGATGCCGAAGCCACCCTCAAGCTCACGTACATCGTGTCGCGGCAGTTCCAGGTGCTGGTGCGCGCGGGATACCTGCCGGGCCTGGATGCCGTGTGGCGGTGGACGCTGAAGTGATGCGGATTGAACTGCGCGCGAGGCCCCCGGCCGCACGATCGTGACGCCGCCGTGCGACCGGGGCCCGCTCCGGGCTGGCGCGTCAGCGCGTACCGGCCGCCACGAGCAATTCGCACGGGCCTTCGAAGCCACCGGCCCCTTCGAAGCGCCTGAGCGACTGCAGTATCTCCTCCCAGGCGGCCGCCTTGCCTGCGGCGTCGAGCTTCGCCGCCATCTGGTGCAGCGCTCCGAACGACTCCTTCTCGAACCGAACGCACTCCTGTGCGCTTGGCATTCTGAGCGGCGCGTTCACGCGACGCACCTCGATCTCCCGGAAGCCGGCGTCGCGCAGCTGCTTTTCGAGCACACCCTCGCCGCCGAGGCTGAAAGGTCCCGGTTGTCCGGGCGCGGGCGGCGGCAATCCGGCGCGGCGGCGGATCACGGAGACGGGGATGGAGAAGAACTCGTTGCGATCGGGCGTCGAATAGACGATCGCCGCGAGGCGGCCTCCTTCGCGCAGCGCGCCGCGCACGTTCGCGAGCGCCTGCGCCAGGGCGGGAAAGTAGATGAGGCCGAGCCGCGAGATCGCCGCGTCGTACGCGCCAGGCTCGACGCCCAGGTCTTCGGCGTCGGCCGTGCGCGTCGAGACGTTCGCGAGCCCCGCGCGCCGGGCATTTTGCATCGCTTCGTCGAGGATCGCCGGCGAGATGTCCGTGGCGAGCACGTGCCCCGAGGGGCCCGCGCGACGTGCGGCGTGGATCGTTTGCTCACCGGCGCCGGCGGCGACGTCCAGCACGCGCGAGCCGGATTCCACCCGCGCGAGGTCTAGCATGAGCTGCGTCGAGGGTCCCAGCCACTCGTTGAGGAACGTGCCCCACCCGCTCCACGCTCGCGCCGCGGCTTGCCACTGCTCGCGCGTCGCTTGCTTGTAGGCCGCGGCATCGAAGCGCGGCGCTTCCTGGATCGTCGTCGTCATGTCTTCCTTTCGCCCTGGGAGGGCGCGGGGTCGGGGCGCGCCATGGCGAGCACCTGTTCCCGCGAGAGGTTCATCTTGTGGTGCTCGCTGGCGTGCTTCTGCAGTTCGGCGACGAGCGCATCGTCGTTGCCGGAGCGGACGGTGAAGCCGCAATCGCACTGCACGAATTTCGCAACCATGGAGCACCTCCTTTACGCGTTGGCAGGATGGCCCGATTGTCTTGGGCGGGGCTTGGACAAAGCTTGGCGCACAATCGCGCCACGGGATCGACATGACGCTGCGAATCTACCTGACTGGGCGCGTGGCCGTGGAAGGGCCGGGAGGGGTGCTCGGGGAGGACGCATTTCCCGGGCGCCAGGGCGTGGTGCTCTTCGCGCGCCTCGTGCTCGAACGCCGCCAGGCCTCGAGCCGCGAAGCGCTCGCCCGGACCCTCTGGCCCGAGGACCTGCCTCGCGCGTGGGAAAGCGCGCTGCAGGCGCTCGCGAGCAAGCTGCGCGGCGCGCTGGAATCGGCGGGCGTGGACAAGTCGGCTCTTGCCAGCGCCCTCGGCTGCTACCAGCTCACGCTGCCGGGCGACGCGTGGGTCGATGCGGAGGCGGCCGGGGAAGCGATCCACGAGGCCGAGGGCTGCCTTCGCGCGAGCGACATGCGCGGCTGCTGGTCTGCGGCGCAGGTCGCCTACCACGTGGCGCGGCGCCCCTTCCTCGGCGGGGAAAGGCTGCCATGGGTCGAGGCGCAGCGCGAGCGCCTCGCCGCCATCCACGCGCGCGCTTGCGAGTGCCTTGCGGAGGCTTACCTCTGGAACGCCGAGCCGCAGGTGGCGATGGACGTGGCCCGCGAGCTGGTGGAAATCCAACCCTACCGGGAAACCGGCTACCAGCTGCTCATGCGCGCCCATGCCGCGGCAGGCAACCGCGCCGAGGCGCTGCTCGTGTACGAGCGCTGCCGTGAGCTCATCTCGGCCGAGCTCGGCGTAGCCCCTTCGGCCCAGACGCAGGCGGTGCACCGCGACGTCCTGAACACGCGCTGAGTGCGCGGGCGCTAGGCCGCTACCCGCAGGTCCCCGTCCAGCCGCACGCGCTGCAGAAGTCGCAGCCGTCCTTGCGGATCACCGTGTAGTTGCCGCATTCGCGGCAGCGCGCGCCCTTCATGAGCGCGGGCTCGCCGCTCTCGCGCGGCGCCTCCAGGATCCCCATCTCCCGCGTGGGATAGCCGCGCTCGTCGAGCACGCCCAGCATCGCGTAGCGGTGGATCACGAGGCGCGCGAGGTAGGCGATCGTCGAGGGCCAGTTCTGCTGGCGGCGCTCGCCCGGGACGAAGGCCATGAAATCGCCCAGCGGCTCGGAGTAATCGAGGAGCTTGCGAAGCTTCATGCCGATCCACGCGGGATCGACCACGCGCATGTCGAGCGAGAGGATGCGCGTGAGGCCGTCCAGCGCGCGCGGATAGTGGCCGGAGAGCCAGATCGAGTACGGGCGCGTCGTGCCGTCGGGAAGGCGAATCTCCTTCAAGCCCAGCACGAACTCGTCGCCCGAGGCAGGGTTCTCCACGTCCACCGTCCACGAGAGCGTGCCGTCGGTGCCCGTGCGCGGCTCGTCGATGCTGAACATGTGGTCGAGCACCGGGGTCGGGCCCGCGGCGTCGAGGGCGTGCAGCTGCTCGCAGCGGAAGCGCACGGCCTGCGCCATGGCCGACACCACGCCCGGCACCTTGCGCATCTCGCCGTGCGGCGGGAAGCGCATGTCGAACGAATCGTCGCCCACGGTCTCGGCGAGCACGTCGAGCTTCATCTTGAGCCACGCGCGATCGTCGGCGCGCATGTCCATGGAGAGCGTCTTGGCCACCGCGCCCAGGCCACGCGGCTGCTCGGCACCGTTCACCCACACTTCGAACGGGAATGCGCGCCCGGCTTCCTCGACCTGCCCCACGAAGAGCGCGAAGCGCCCCCAGGGCGACTCGATCATGTACGTCCACGCGAGGTTGCCCTCGGGCAGCTCGGGCCGTCCCGGCCAGCGAAGGCTGCGCAGCACCGGGAGCGACTTGATCTCGAGGCGGCGATTGGCGCCGTCCACGGAGACCGCCAGCGATTCCTTCGCATTGTTCGGCGTGTCCGGCGTGAGCACGGCGCCCAGGACCTTGTTGGGGCGGTAGGTCGCGAGGCCCTTCAACCCCGACTTCCACGCCTCGAGGTAGAGGTTCTCGAACTCGGCGTACGGATAGTCCTCGGCGACGTTCACCGTCTTGGACACGCTCGAGTCGATGTAGGGGGCGACCGCCGCGACCATCGCTTCGTGCGCCTGCGCGGAAATCTCGAGGGCCGTCACGAAATAGTCCGGCAACGCGGCGTTGGCGCCGTGCAAGTGCCGGTAGAGGCGCCACGCGTGGTCCTCGACGCGAAACTCCTTGTGCGTGCCGTCGGCCATGCGCTTCTTGCGCGCGTATGTCCACGAGAACGGCGGCTCGATCCCGTTGGAGGCGTTGTCGGCGAAGGCGAGGCTGATGGTGCCGGTGGGGGCGATCGATAGAAGGTGGGAATTGCGGATGCCGTGCTTGCGGATCGCGTCGCGAATCGGCTGCGGGAGCCGCGACGCGAAGTTTCCGCCGGAGAGGTAGAGGTCCTTGTTGAAGAGCGGGAAGGCGCCGCGCTCCTTCGCGAGCTCGATCGAGGCCAGATAGGCGCGATCCCTCATGAACTCGGCGATCTTCGCCGCCATCACGCGCGCCTCGTTCGTGTCGTAGCGAAGGCGCAGCATGATGAGCGCATCGCCCAGGCCGGTGAAACCCAGGCCTACGCGGCGTTTCGACATCGCCTCCGCGCGCTGGTGCTCCAGCGGCCATGGCGTGATTTCGAGCACGTCATCGAGCATCCGCACGGAGTCCTCCACGACGCGTGCGAACGATTCGAAATCGAACGAGGCGTGAGATGAGAACGGCTCGCGCACGAAATTCGCCACGTTGATGGAACCGAGGTCGCAGCAACCATAGGCGGGAAGCGGCTGCTCACCGCAGTTGTGCACGTAGAGACCGTTCGCGTCGAACGCGTGTACGTCGGGAACATTCACGTCGTACACATCCTCGAGGCCCGCCGGTTCGAGAGATTCGAAGGTCGCAAGGAAACGGCTTGCGTTGAGTTTCCGGGTGTAGCTCGCCAACGCGGCTTCCAGCCGGGTCGACTTCTCGACGTCGCTGAATCCGACCAGGTCCTGGAATCGCCGCAGGTTGTCGCCGCTGACTACGAGCTCGTGAGAGGCCTGGGTCGGGTAATCACGCAAACCGCCTCTTCCATCGGGAAGACGCTGGAATCCAGCGACGCGCCGATTCTTGTACAAGGTCGAATCGATGCCCAGACGTCCAAGCATCCGCTGCACCGCCTCGAGAGATGCGAGGTCCACCTGGGCAAGGCGGACCGACACCCCCTTTTGCTGCGAGCCCTGCACCGACCCATCCGTGTCGAAATATCCGCGCAGGAAGCCGCGATAGAAGTCGGAAGAGCATTTCTCGATCTCGGGCGTGACGACCTTGTGCCCATGGCGCATGCCGAGGGAATTGGCGAGTTTGCGCAAGGCGACGAGGACCAGCCGGTAGTGGCCTGGTTGCCCCTTGATCTCGAGCCACCCGCTGAAGTCCGCTCTGTGCGCTAGCTTCATAGCCGCGCATCTCGCGGCGTCCATCATGGAAGCAACGCCTCGAGAAAGGACGACGCGGCCGTTGGCTTCGCGCACGGCGCCCCGATCCCACGCCCCGAGGACTGCAACGTCCTCCTTGATGTGGCCATCGCCGATCAACATTCCGAGCAGGAGTCCCTCGTCGAACGAGTGAGGGCCTTCCCACCGGACAGTCAGCCGGTGGTTGTGAATGGCGAGCGTATCGCCCGGCCTCAGGTTCTGCGCCTCCACCCACTCGGTCTCCAGGCGAAACCGCGTGTTGTGCCAGACGCGAAGGACCTTGTGGTCCCCAGTGAGCCGGAGCGCGTGGCCTTCTTTCGTGGAGAGTCGATACACAGGTTTCGTGCCCGACTTGAAGAATCCCTGCGACTGCACTTCGTACGGACGGCCATCTACAACTGCCTCGAACGGGCTTCCTATCAAATCGGCCACCTGGCGGGGCCCATCGCTGGTCATTACCCATGTGTCTGCAGTCACGCATGGATTTGTCGATTCGATCGTCTCGCAGTAGTGCAGGTTGTTGTCCCGGTTCATGCGGTCCAGGAAGAGGATCCCCGGCTCCGCGTGGTCGTACGTCGACCGCATCACCTGCTCCCACAAGTCCCGCGCGCGCAGCTTGCGATACACCCACGCACCGTCGCCGCGCTGGTACGCGCCCGCCTCCTTCACCTGCGCCGAAGGCTCGGCCTTGTGCACGAGCTCGAAATCCTCGTCGCGCTCGACGGCGGCCATGAACGCGTCGGTCACGCCCACCGAGATGTTGAAGTTGGTGAGGTCGCCGGAGTCCTTGGCGTGGATGAACCGCTCGATGTCCGGATGGTCGCAGCGCAGCACGCCCATCTGCGCGCCGCGCCGGGCGCCCGCGGACTCCACCGTCTCGCACGACTGGTCGAAGACGCGCATGTAGGACACGGGCCCGCTCGCCCGCGACCCGGTGCCCTTCACGAAGGCGCCCTCGGGCCGGATCGACGAGAAGTCGTAGCCCACGCCGCCGCCCCGGCGCATCGTCTCGGCGGACTCGGCGAGCGCGGTGTAGATGCCGGGCTTGCCGTCCACCACCTCGGTGATGGAATCGCCCACCGGCTGGACGAAGCAGTTGATGAGGGTCGCGGTGAGCGAGGTGCCCGCGGCCGAGTTGATGCGGCCCGCGGGGATGAAGCCGCGCTCCATCGCCTCGGCGAAGCGGGCTTCCCAATGGGCGCGCTTCGCCTCGGGCTCGGCCTGGGCGAGCGAGCGCGCGACCCGCGCCCGGACCTGCCCCGCATCCGTTTCGCCGTCCCGGGCGTATTTCTCGAGCAGGACTTCCCGGGAAATACCCTGTTCCGGGAGGGCCTTGAGGGCCGGCGCCGGGCCGGCGGGTTTGGCGGTGTGTGCCATGATTATTATTGTGATCCTCGGAGAGCCAAATGACGAGTGAAGTCGCCACGCTGGCAGGCGGCTGCTTCTGGTGCCTTGAAGCAGTTTATGATTTGCTCGACGGAGTCGAGTCCGTCGAGTCGGGCTACATGGGCGGCAAGGCGCCCAATCCCACGTACGAAGCGGTCTGCGGCGGGCGCACGGGCCACGCCGAGGTCGTTCGCGTCGCTTTCGACCCCGGCACGATCTCCTACGAGGAGATCCTCGGCGTCTTCTTCTCCACCCACGATCCCACCACGCTCAACCGCCAGGGCAACGACGTGGGCACCCAGTATCGTTCCGCGATCTTCTTCCACACGCCGGAACAGGAGCGCGTGGCGCGGGACGTGGTGGCGAAACTGGAGCGCGACAAGCTCTTCTCGAAGCCGATCGTGACCGAGATCGTGCCGGCAACCGAGTTCTACGCGGCCGAGAAATACCATCAGGACTATTACGCTCGCGTGGGTGGAAGCAATCCCTATTGCACCTTCGTGATCGACCCGAAGGTAGCCAAGTTCCGCAAGCAGTACTTGAGCCGCCTCAAGAAATAGCGCGGGATTGCACGCTGTGGCATAAATGACGTCTCACGCGTTCGGGGGGCGGCCATGGGCATCAAGGACTGGTTCGGCGGCGACAAGAAGAAGGCGGCGTTCCGCGAGAAGATCAAGGAGGCGGTGGCCGACGGGCGGCTGGACTCCAAGGACCTCAAGGAGCTTGAGAAGGCCCGCCAGGAGCTCGGGATCGCCGGCGCCGGCGACGACAGGACGGTGCTGCGGCGCGAGGTCTACAACGAGGCGGTGGCCGCCGTGAAGAAGGACGGCGAGATTTCCGGCACCGACGCGCACGAGCTCGCCAAGATCCAGAAATTCCTCGCGCTGCGCGACGACCAGGTCGAGAAGACCAAGTGGGACCTCGCGCGGCTGCGCACGCTCACCGAGATCCGCCACGGGACGCTGCCCACGGTGCCGCCCAACAACGCGGCGCTGCGCGGCGTGCAGCTCGAGCCGGGCGAGAGCGCCCACTACAGCATGACCGTGGAGGTGTTCGACCTGCCCTCGACCCGCCAGAACGACGGCGTGCGGGCGGAATGGAACCGGCCCTACGACTCGGGCTCGGCCAAGGCCCACGTCCTGCCCGAGGATGGCGCCAAGCCCCAGGGCGACGCGAGCCTCGTCATCACCAACCGGCGCCTGGTGCTGAAGACCGAGAACGGGAAGATCGCGCAGGTCCGCTACGGGCCGCAGGCCCAGATCGCGCTCTACTCCGACGGCATTCGCCTCGAGCGCACGGTGGGCAACACGATCCTTCGCTTCCGCTCGAAGTCGGAGGAGACCGTGGAGATCGTGGGGGAGCTGCTCGCCGCCTTGATGAAGTGAATGCCGTCCCCGCCTTCGCGGGAATGACGGATTACTTCTGCGGAGCGGCGGCGGCGGCCGTTTGCGCCTGGATCCGGTCCTCGGGCTTCGGGACGATCAGCTCGGCGTAGTTGAACATCGGCAGCGGCGGCGGGAGGTTGAGCGCCTCGGCCACGTCCATGCGCACCTGCAGCGCGAAGCGCGTGAGGGTCTCCACCGGGATCTTCGAGGGCGGCACCTTGTTCACCAGGATCTGCTCGGCCTTGTACGCCGTGAACTGCCCGATCGAGTGGTAGCGGCTCACCAGGCCCGTGAGGGCGCCGGTTTCCATGAGCTGCTCGGTGGAGGCGAAGGCCGGCAGCCCCACGGACATCGCCGCCGGGATGACGATCTTCTGCGCGATGATGCCGAGGTACGAATCGGGCGGCAGGTAGAGCCACTCGACGTTGTTCTGCAGCTTCATCTCGCGGACCATGTCGGCCGCGCCCTCGGAAGTGACCTTCTTGTTCGCGTCCAGGCGCAGCGGCTTCGCGACCACCGAGAAGCCGAGCCGCTTGGAGACTTCGCGCACCTCCTCGACCACCACCACGGAGTTCTGCTCGGTGGGGTTGTAGAGGATGCCGATGGACTTGAACGGGCGGTACGAGGCCATGGCCCGGATCTGCGTCTCGGTGGGCGCCACGTGATAGACGCCGGTCACGTTGCGGCCCGGGTTCTTGAGGTCGCGCACGATCTTCGCGAGCACGGGGGCCGCCACCAGCGTGAACACCACGGGAATGTCGGTGATGTAGTTCTGCGGGTCCACCTGGTCGTAGGTGCCGGCGATTCCCAGCGTGACCGAGGTTCCCCACGTATAGACGAGGTCGGGCTTGGTGCGCCGGATCTCGTCGATGAAGCCCGCCAGGCGCGAGTTGTCGCGGTTGAGGTCGCGGAACGTGATCTGCACGGGGATGTGGCGTGCCGCGAAGTAATCCTGGAAGCCGCGTTCGACTTCCGTCATGCCGCGGAACGTGATCGCGTAGATCCGGTAGGGGCGCGTGGTGAGCTGCGCCTGGGCGTCGCGATCGGCCGCGAGCACCACCGCCACCAGCAGCATGGCCACGATCGATCGCATCATGGGTGCGCCGGCTCCCCTTGCCATTCGGTGCCGTGCGTGGCGATCGTGAAGGCGATCCCGCAGAAGAGCACGAGGGCCGACAGGGCCACGAACGAGCCCTGGTATCCCCACAGGATCACCAGCAGGCTCGCGATGAGCGGGCCCAGCGCGTTGCCCAGGCGCTCGAGCAGGCGGTAGACGCCGTACACCGCGTCATTGCCGTAGATGCGGATCTCTTCCTGGCAGTGCTCGGCCACCAGCGCGCTTTGCGCGGCGATCGAGAGCGCCTGGCCCAGGCCCAGCAGGAACACGACCCCGAAGAGCACGAGGAAGCTGTCGGACAGCAGCAGCAGCAGGCCCGAGAGCCCGGAGATGATGAGGCCGATGGACACGTAGCGGTCGCGGCGCATGGTGGCGTCCGAAAGGCTCGCCGACAGCGGCACGATGAGCACCATCATCACCGCGTACACCATCAGCATCCGGCCGGCCATGGCGGAGGTGTTGCCGATGGAGACGATGTAGAGCGGCACGAGGTAGAAGCACACGCCCGTGAGGATGATCTTCGCGGGCATCGCGGCAAGCCCGGTGAGCGTCATGAAGCGCCGGTTCACGATGAGCGCCATGATCTCGCGCATGCGCGGGCCGCGCGTCGGGCGCTGCGCCGCGGTCTTGACCTCGTTCGTGGGCAGGCGGTTGATGGCGAGGATCGAGACGAGCGCCATGAGCGCGGAGACGCCGAAGGAGGCGCGGTAGCCGATGTTGTCGGCGAGGATGCCGCCGATGGACGGCCCGCACACCGTCGCCACCATGATGGCGCCGATGAAGAGCGCGAAGCCCTGCGCGCGGTTCTGCTGCCCGGTGCGGTCGAGCACGTAGCCCTGCGCGGCCACGAACACCATCGCGTAGCCCAGCGCGCAGAGCGACCGCCAGAGGATCAGGTCGTAGAGGTTGTAGGCGAGCGCCGTGCCGGTGAAGCCCACGGTCGCCATGATGGCGCCCACCAGCATGGCCTTGCGCCGGCCCACGCGCTCGCTCCAGCTGCCCAGGTAGGGCTGGCCGAGCGCCACGATCAGCATGAAGAGCATGATCGGCAGGCCGATCACCACCTGCGGGGAGACGCCCGGGATGGCCACCAGCAGCTGGTTCACGTAGCTCGGCAGGTAGGAGCGCGTGAGCTCCTCGGCGAGGATGAACGCGAAGAGCGGCGCGCGGATGCGGTTCAGGTTCATCTCGTCGCTGTCCGAGCCCTCGGGCGCCGAGCCGAAGCGGAAGCGCTTGCCGATCTGCTCGAGCGCCTGCTGCGCGGGCTTGAGCGACTCGCGCCGCTCGCCGGTCGCGCTGCGCAGCTTGTCCTGCAGCTCGCCCACCAGGAACTCGTAGCGCACGTTGAGGTGGTCGATGGCCGAGTCGATGCGGCGCAGCAGCCGGCCGATCTCGTCGTTGGCGCGGATGCGCGCCGTGGCGGTGAAGTCGCCCGAGCGCATGCGGTCCACCTGGCGCGCGAACTCGCCCAGGCCCGAGGCGAGCCGCGCCCCCGCCATGAAGTTGAGCAGCTCGAGCGTGAAGAAGAGCGACACGACGAGCACCACGACCACGTCGAGCAGCACCTCGAGGAGCACGTGGTCCACGAACGCGGCGTCGATGCCCACGTGCAGGACGCCCAGCGGGGTGCCGCCGTCGTTGATCGGGACCGAGACGATGTACTGCTGGCCCACGCGCGCCGCCTTGGAGACCTCGCCCGGCTCGTGCGCGATCTGCAGCACCACGGGGTTGCGGAAATGGGAGCGGGCGCCCACGGGCTCGCTGCCGCGCGCGTAGAGCACGTTGCCGTCGGTGTTGGTGATCGCCATGTAGGCGAACTCGGGGTTCTCCTCGAACACCTCGGCGAAGGTCTGCTCCACGCCGTAGAGCTGCGAGAAGTCGATGCCGTAGCTCGTGGCCTTCAGCGTGAGGGCGCGCACCGAGGCGCCCACGGTGGCGGCCTTCTGCTCGGTCTCGGGCACCAGCTCGCGGTCGAACACGCGGTGCGAGAAGTAGGACACCGCCGCCAGCGCGATCACCACGCAGACCATGATCACGCCCGCGAGCCGCCAGTAGATGCGCCAGAGGTAGTTCTTCTCGAGCATGGCTAGCCCGCCGCGTCCAGGCGCGCGCGCAGGTCGTCGAGCGCGACGTTGGCTTCGCGCAGCGACGAGCGCAGGTTGCCGATCGCGGCGTCGAAGGCGCTGCCGGCGGCGGGCATCGGCTGGTCGGCGCGGTCCTCGAGGTGGCTCGCCGCGGCCTCCAGCGCGCGCAAGTCACGCTCGAACCGCCGGATCACGACGATGAGCGCGAGCGGGGCCACGAGCGCGATGCCGAGGAACGAGATGATGGAGGCGAGCAGGATCTCGCGGCCCGCGATCTTCGCGGCGCGGTCCACCTCGTCGGCGGAATAGCGCATCGCGAGGTAGCCCACGGTGAGGTCGAAGTTGTTCTTCAGCGAGATCCCCGCGATGTGCTCGTCGGGCGTCTCGGTGCTCCACTCGGTGCTCTTCGCGCGCGCGGCCGCCTCCGTCCACGCATTGGGCACTTTCTCGCCGACGCGCGAGCGGTCCGTGCTGTAGATCACCTGGCCGGTGTGGTCGAACACGTCGATGCCGCGAATGAGCCTGTCGCTCGCCTTCTCCCGCGCGAGGAGCTGGTTCATCGTGCCCAGCTCCATGAATTGCAGGCCCACCTGCAGGGAGGCTTGCACGCTGTTCTCGATGTTGCGCCCGATCACCAGCACGCGCGACTTCACGATCCCCGAGATCGTGCTCTTGTACTTGAAGTAGTTCAGGAACGCGGCCATGCCGACGGCGAAGAAGCTCACCACCAGCGCGACAATGATGAAACGGACGCGAATCGTCCCCATTCGTGGACCCTGCCCCCCGAAGCACGCGACTTTTCGCGCATGGTACCACGGCCCTTGCGCAAAAGCCTAAAGTATTTCCCGTAAGTATTTGCTTTTAGTGGTTTTCCTGTCCCCCGGGGATGGGGGGGACTGTGGTAGATTTCGCCCGTCCGGCCGGGGGCCGGTGCGAGGGGAGGCGATGGCGGAAAACCCGCAGGCGACGAGCGGCGACGGGACCGAAAAGACCCTTTTCGACCCGCCGACCCTGGCTCGCCCCGGGGAGGCCCGCCGCGCGCCCAACGACCCGCGCCGGGTGCTCGAGGCGCGGCCGCCGGCGCCCAGCCTCGCCCTTCCCCCGGGCTTTCGCCTGTTCGAGTACAAGATCGGCGGCATCCTCGGCCAGGGCGGGTTCGGCATCGCCTATGCCGCCACCGACGTGAACCTCGCGGCCCGGGTCGTCATCAAGGAGTACCTGCCCGAGGAATTCGCCTACCGGACCATCGACAACACGGTGCAGGCGCGCGACGACATCGACCAGGAGTTCTACCAGAACGGGCTGGACAGCTTCCTCGTGGAGGCGCGCACGCTCGCCACGTTCCGCCACCGCAACATCGTTCGCGTGGCGCGCTTCTTCGAGGCGAACAACACGGCCTACATGGTGCTCGAGTACGAGCGCGGCCAGTCGCTCAAGTCGTTCCGCCGCAAGCACGAGACGCTGCCGGAAGCCACGCTCGCCTCGCTCCTCGCGCCGCTCCTCGACGGCCTCGCGGTCGTGCACGCCACCGGCTACCTGCACCGCGACATCAAGCCCGACAACATCTACGTGCGCGACGAGGACGGCAGCCTCGTGCTGCTCGACTTCGGCGCCGCGCGCCAGACCGCGGTGGAGAAGAGCGAGATCGGCGTCGTGGTCACGCCCGGCTACGGCCCGCTCGAGCAGTACGCGGGCGGCGGGCGCCAGGGCCCCTGGACCGACCTCTACTCGCTGGGCGCCACGCTCTTCTGGCTCATCACCGGGCAGAAGCCACTCGATGCGCCGGCGCGCATGTCGGAGCCGCACGCCATGCCGAGCGCCGAGTCGCTCGGCAAGGGCAGGTACAGCCCCGAGTTCCTGCGCGCGATCGACTGGTGCCTGGAGCTGCATCCCGAGGACCGGCCGCAGAGCGTGGCGCAGCTGCGGCCGCGGCTCTTCGCCTCCCACGCGGGCGCGCTCGGGCTGCAGGAGGCGCTCGCCAAGACCGACGAGGAGCACGGTTTCGCCGGCGCCGACGAAAGCCGCCACGCGCGCCGGGCGACACGGTTCGTGGGCGGGCGGCTGCGCACCTTCGCCCGCGCGTTCCGCCGCCCCGGCTCGTGGCCCATCGCGGTCAAGATGGCGCTCGCGATGGTGGCCACGGCGCTCGCGCCGATGATCATCACCGCGTACTTCAACCTCTCGTCGACGCAGGCCTACCTCGCCGCGGTCGAGCAGCGCAACCTCGAGCAGCTCGCCCAGACGACCGCGGGGCGCATCTCGCAGATGGTGGGCTCGATGCGGGGCCTGGCCGACTACGTGGGCACGGACGACGACTTCGTCGCTTACCTCAGGCACCCCACGCCGGAGGGCACGCGCGCCACGCTCGCCAAGCTCGATTCGCTGGTGGGTGCGAGCAACGACATCCAGTTCGTGATGGTGATGGACCGCGACGGCAACGCGCTCGTGGCCTCCGATCCCGAGGTGATGGGCAAGAACTTCCGCTTCCGCGAGTACTTCAAGCAGGCGATGCAGGGCAATGCCTACATGACCGGCATCATCGTGGGAACCGTGGCGGGCGCCTCGGGGGTGTTCTTCTCGCGCCCCGTGCTGGCGCCCGACGGCCGCACCCCGATGGGCGCCGTCGTGATGCGCGTGAAGGCCGAGCCCATCGGCAGGATGCTCGCCGCGGCCCGCGCGGGGGACAACCGGCTGCCCTTCCTCGTGGACGGCGACGGAGTGATCGTGTGGCATCCCGACGACCGCCTGCTCTTCAAGAGCCTCGCGCCCCTGAAGAAGGAGGCGCTCGACGAGATCGTCGCGGACCAGCGCTTCCGGCGCCGGGACATCTCGTCGATCGACCAGCCGGAGCTCGCCGCGGTGATGATCCAGGCGAAGGACCGCGGCAGCGTGAGCTACCGTTCCACGGTCACCGGGCGCGAGGAGATCACCGGCTACGCGCCGGTGCCCGGCAACGACTGGGTGGTGGGCGTCTCCGAGTCGCGCGATTACTTCGCCGCGCCGCTCGACCGGCTGTTCTGGAAGGTGGTGGTGAGCGTGCTGCTCGCCGGCGGCATCTTCGTCGCGCTGGCGATCATCTTCGCGCGCTCGATCGTCAAGCCCATCGAGAAGCTCACCGCCGCGGCGCACGCGCTGAAGAGCGGCGACTACGAGAACGCCAACGTGGAGGTGCGCTCCGCCGACGAGATCGGCCAGCTCGCACGCACCTTCAACGTGATGATCGACGTGCTGCGCCAGCGCGAGCGCGAGCGCTCGGGGCATGGCGCCTCGATCGGGTTCGACCGCCCGCCGGAAGACGACGCGAAGACCGACTAGGGTTTCGAGGAGACGAGGCGCATCGGGCCCGCGGTGCGGGCATGCTCGTCCTCGCGCGCGCGCGCGTGCAGCACGGTCCACTCGGGCGCGTCGGTGCGGCCCATCAGCCACTCGTGGATGAACCAGTTCTGGTTGCGGTCCGAGAGCACCGGCGTATGCCCGGTCTGCGGAACGTGCATCACGGTGACGCGCGGGTTCTCCTGCATGCGCTTGATGGTCGGGCGCAGCAGCGCGTCGGACATCATCCCGTGGATGAGGAGCACCGGGCAGCGCACGCGCGCCCACAGGCGCCACTGGTCGAGGCTTTCCTGCGCATCGGCGCCGAAGGCCTGCAGCGCGCGCACGTCATGGCGGTACACGCGCCCGCCCTCCTCGTCCGACCACCGCGTCTGGTGGAAGGTCACGTTGAAGCGGATGTCGTCGCTCACCGGCCCGTCGTTCTTCTGCGAGGCGCCGATCTTGCGCAGCAGGTCCGAGGGATCGCGGAACACGTAGTGGCGCGCGAGCGTGGCCGCGCGGCGCTTGCGCCGCGCCTTGGGAATGTACGGCCCGATGTCGTTCAGGATCAGCTTCTGCACCATCTTCGGATGCTGCGCGGCGAGCGCGATGGCCGCGCTCCCGCCCATGGAGGAGCCCAGCAGGATCACCGGGCCGCCGCCCAGGTGGTCGATGAGCTGGCGCAGCTGCTCGGTGTAAGTGGCGAGGGAGTAGTCGCGCTGGTCGCACATCCAGCCCGAACGGCCGCGGCCCACCCAGTCCATGCACACCACGCGGAAGTGGCTCTCGAGGTCGGCGGCGAGGTAGTTGAAGCGCATCGCCGTGTTGGCCACGCCGCCCACGCACACGACGATGGGCGCATGCGGATCGCCCCAATCGGTGTAGGCGACCTTCACCGGGTAGGGCTTGCGGAAGCGCAGCGCGCAGCGCTGCAGGCGCGCCGGATGCTGGTAGTCGAAGTGGCGCAGGTCGAACTGGTGGTCGAAGCGCTCGATGATGCGCTTGGCCATCGCCATGTACTCGTCCCAGGACTCGAGGACGCGCCGGCGCCCTGCGATCGGCGGCTCCCAGTCGGGATCGTGGCGGGGGCGCCGCCCCTCGGGCGGCTTGCGGCCCTCGCGCATCAGGCCTGGTGCGGCCGCCTGACGCGCAGGGCGGGCTCGCCGACGCCCTGCGAAACCGAGAACTCGACGATCTCGCCGTTGCCGACGGTCATGCGCTCGGTGCCGCCCAGCAGGCTGTTCAGGACGCGCCCCACGCCCTTGCTGCTCACGATGAGCGGCCGGCGGTCGAAGTGCTGGCGCATGTTGTCGAGGCCGAGCGCGATGCGCGCCTCGAACTGCTCCTCGGATTCGCCGCCCGGCGGCGTCACGCCGCGCGAGAGCATCTCCTCGGTCTCCGAGATCGGCTTGTTGTTCCACTGGCCCAGGCGCCGCTCGTTCAGCAGCGGCTCGACCTCCACGGGCACGGTGCC
>Ga0335069_10002022_pt1 | contig 31725 bp, 32 predicted proteins | sample Lox_Sample_11_FD_206714 | JGI IMG/M metagenome (GOLD analysis project Ga0335069, IMG submission 206714) | Soil microbial communities from Loxahatchee National Wildlife Refuge, Florida, United States - Lox_Sample_1.1 | ecosystem: Environmental > Terrestrial > Soil > Wetlands | place: USA...
CAGTGGTGGTACATCGTCGACACTGGCGTGGGCAACGTCCGCTACCGGTACCTGCTGGACCTCGAGGGCGTGAAGATGCAGTCGGGGCAGTTCCTCGACTACGACACCCGCACGCGCACGCACACGGGCCTCGCTGAGGAGTGGATGGCGAGGAGCCACAAGCTCGGCTGCCCGATCCGGTACTGGGTGGCGGAGATCAATGCCGCGCAGCGGTTCCTGTTCCAGTACCAGCATGTGCGCGAATGGCAGGCGAAGTGGAACTGCCAGATCCTCCCTCACACCACCGGGCGGAACAAGAGCGATCCCGAGCTCGGCGTGGGCCAGCTCGGCAAGCTGTACCGCAACGGCCTCGTCAGGCTGCCGGGCCTCCCACAGAACGTCGGCGGGAACGCCGCGAGATGGAAGTCGCTCCGGCTTGTCGACGAGGGGAAGAAGTGGAGGCCCGGTGTGAAGACGCGTGACGATCAAATCCTCGCGCAGTGGTTCGTCGAGTTCAACCTGCCGAAGATGATGACCGGGCAGCAGGCGGTGCCGGCAGTGCGCGATGACATCCCGTCGTGGGTGCAGGCGTCGGCATGAACCGTTTGCACTCCCGACGTTCGCGCTACCGGCGCGATCAGTTGAACGGCTTGCGCGAGCAGGTGAAGGCAGAGCGGTCGCGGGCCGATCGGTGGATGGAGCAGACGCTCCTGATTGACCGCGCCTTCCGTGAGCTCGTCAAGAAGTCGTACCCGATCTACCCGATCGAGAAGTGGGAACGATGATTTCCGTCGCCGAGATCGTCGAGCTCTACACCGAGCGCCAGCAGGCCCAGGGGCCGCTCATCGCCCAGATGCGCGAGCTGACGATGGCCTATGAGGGGTCCGTTGCCGTGCCCCTCCCCGAGCTGGACCGCAACGAGAAGGTGGCGGTGGCCAACCTGATCGCCCAGGGGCTCGACCAGACCGCCATGCGCATCGCCTCCACGCTGCCCGACGTCTGGTTCCCGCCTACGCGCCCGGGCGTGGACCTGCAGGAGAAGAACGCCAGGATTAGCCGGCAGGCCGTGCTGGGTTGGTGGGACGCATCGGAGATGGACCTCAAGCTCGGCCGCCGGGCGCGCTGGCTGATCGGCTACGCCTGCTCCCCGGTGCAGCTCTGTTGGGACGACAAGCGTGGCTGCCCCCGCTGGAAGCTGCGCGACCCCGTGCAGTTGTTCCCCGCCCGCGGCGAGGACCCCGACTGCATGGTCCCCGACAACGCCATCTACGCCTTCAAGCGTAGCTTGTCGTGGCTGCGCACCCATTACCCCGACGAAACGCTCAAGCTCCAGAAGGGGAAAGATGCCCGACCGGACCACCTCTTTGAGCTCCTCGAATACAGTGACGCTGATGAGTGCGTCCTCGTTGTGGTCGGACGCGCACGCGACCCTTACGACCGTCAAGGTCAGTGGGGGACCCAGCCCTACATGGAACTCGAGCGTGCTCCGAACCGTGTGGGTACCCCTCTCACCTTCGTACCTGGCCGCCTTACGCTACACGGACGGCACGGGGCCTACGACGGGCTGATCGGGCTGTACCAGCAGCAGGCCAAGCTCATGGCGCTCGAGGTCATCGCCGTCACCCGCGGCATCTTCCCCGACGAGTGGCTGGTCAGCCGGCCCAACGAGATGGCCCGCGTGGTGCAGATGGCCAACGGGCGCAAGGGCGTCATGGGCCAGGTCGAGGGCGGCGAGATCATGCCCATCACCGTGCAGCCGGGGTACAAGACCGAGGGGACCATCGACCGCATCGAGCGGTACATGCGCGTCGAGGGCGGCATCCCCGCCGAGTTCGGTGGCGAGTCGACCACCAACGTCCGCACCGGGCGCCGCGGCGATTCGATCCTCTCGGCCACCGTCGACTTCCCCATCCAGGAGGCGCAGCGCGTCCTCGCCCGCTCCATGCAGCACGAAAACTCCGCCGCGATCAACATGGCCAAGGCGTACAGCCCCAACCGGGCGCGGACCTTCTACATCGGGCGCTCGAGCCAGCGCGTCGACTACGTGCCGTCCAAGAACCTCGTCTCTGACGTGAACATGGTCGTCTACCCCGCGTCGGGCTCCGACATCAACCAGCTCGTCGTGGGCCTCGGGCAGCGCCTCGGCCTCGGCGAGATGAGCCTCTACACCGCCATGCGGCTCGACCCGATGGTGGACGATCCTGACCATGAGAAGGACCTCGTCATCGCCGAGAAGCTCGAGGCTGCGCTGCTGAACGGCATCGCCCAACAGGTGCAGTCGGGGCAGCTTGGTGCCGCCGACGTGGCGCAGATCGTGGCCGCCGTGCGCGAGGACAGATCGACGCTCGAGGACGCCGTGCTCAAGGTGCAGAAGGCCAAGCAGACCGAGCAGGCCACCTCAGGGCCTCCGGGTACACCGGAAGGTCCCGTCGCTCCCGGCGCGCCGGAGGCGCAGCCAGGCCTCACCCCACCGGGCCAGGCTCCTCCGGCCGCCGGCACCATCGGGCCGCAACCCAATCAGCAGGGGTTGGCGCAGCTTCTTGGTGCGTTGAAGTCCGGGGCTCAGTCCCCCGTCCCGAGGACCGCAGCATGACTGATTGGGTTTCGCCTGGGCGAGAGATGGTCGACCGAGCCTTTGCCGCGACTGACAAGGCGCGGGAGTTGATGGAGCGGCTCGAAGCTGGTGAGGACATCGGTACAGCGGCGCCGATGATGTACCTGACCTACGCCGACGTGTGCCTGCGGCTGGCTGAGCTTGTCCCGAGGGCGTACCCGCAGTCTTGGGTCACGACCGATGGCTAGGTCAACCCTGTTTGAATCTGGCTACAGCTTCGCGTCGACAGGTCCTGCACTCTCGTCTTCCACGTGGGTCGATGTAGAGGTTGTCGCCGGACAGTGGGTGGTTACCCCGCAGGCAATGGGTTTGGAGCGCGTGGAGAGCCGACGGACTGGACGATCGCCGGTTGTTCTCCCACGGGCTCACCGGTTCCAGATGTTCGGGACAGACGCAAGCGCGGACCTGACAGAGGTGGTCGACGTGATAACCGTCGGGGATAGGTCCGACCCATCGTTCATAGGCCCACCGGTGAGCCATCACGCGACGCAGTTTCTGTCCCTGGGTTCGGGTGCCGATGGAGAATCGTCCGTAGCCGTTGTGAGACAAGAGCCCCTGCCAGATCCAGCAGTCTCCATCGATTGTGGTCTGGTTGAGGAACCGTTCTTCATCGGTCCAGGTCCGGAGTTCGGTGGACCCGGTTCTTCGCCATCGTTCGTAATGACGTTTGCACCATCCGTGACATCTGGCGGGGTCTGGGCATCCCTCGATCGAGCACATGCCACAGATCGTATCCTAAGGAGCCACTTTGGCTAGGGGCGGCGCGAGGGTCGGCAAGCCGGCGACCCCGTACGCGAATAGAACGGACCTGCCCGGCAAGGTGCTGCCGATCACCGCCGCACCCGGGCAGCAGTACGGCGCCGCCGGTGCGCAGATGGCGGCGCAACGGGTTGTGCCCATGGCGAGCCCGCCCTCGCCAGGGGCACCTGCCGGCGGCGGTCCTCCTCAGGCGGGGCCGCCGCCGGTACCACCTGGCGGTCTCGGCCATATCGCTCGCCCGTCAGAGCGCCCGGCCGAGCACGTCATGACGGGGGTGGCCTCCGGCCCCGGTGCTGGTCCGGAGGCCATCCCCGGCTACCAACCGCAGCAGGCCAACCAGGCGCCGAAGGTCTCCGACATGCTCGACCAGGTCGCGCAGCGTTCGGGGATGCAGGCCATCGGTCAGTTGGCTAGCCAAGCCAGGGCGCTCGGGCAGTGAGTGACCCCAGCGTCAACATCGACAACCTGATCGCGTCGGTCAACGCGGCGTCGAACCTCGATCCTGCCGTGCATGTGGCGATCGCCTCCACCGCGCCCGACGCGGCGACGGCGGCAACCAACGCTCAGGCGACGGCTGCCTATGCCCAGGCGACGACGCACGCCAACCAGTTGAAGACGATGTCGGTGGGAGCGCAACTGCAGGCGTGGAACGCCATGCCGTCGGACCAGCAGTCGCAGTTGCGCTCAGTGGGCTATGCCCCGCCGCCCCAGCCCCGTCACGGTGGCGGCGGCTTGCTCGGCGACATCGGTGGGGCCTTCTCCGAGGTGGGTTCTGCGCTCGGCACGGCCGCGCACGATGTGCTCAACGCCGCCGGGTCCTCGACGCGCCTGGTGCAGCACACCTATCGCACGCTCGATGTGCTGCACCTGCAGGCTGAGGGGCAGACGGCCGCGCAGCAGGAGGCGCAGCAGGGCGCCAAGACGGCGCTACACCCGACGTTCAATCCCGGTGGGCTCAAGCTGGCGTTCAGCCCCGGTGCGTGGGCGAACGCATGGGATTCCACGGAGCACGGCGAGCGCACCTACAACCCGGCCATCGTGCGTCAGTTGACCAACCAGTACGGCGACGGCACGGTGTCGACGGCCAAGGCCATCGCTTCGACCAACCTTGATCCCAAGAAGCTGCAGGCGCTGTCGAACTACCCGGTGTTGCAGCAGCAGTGGCAGTCCGATCCTGACCTGCAGGCGGCGGTCAAGTCATTGCTGGGCTCCAAGATCTCCTTCGGGCGCAGTCTCGTCGGCGAGAAGTTCACGCTCGACCATCCTGCGGCGGCTGCGGCGATCTCCGGTCCTGTGGATGCGGCCTTCGACTTCTTCGGTGACCCGCTCAACGTTCCGCTCGGGGTCGGCGCCGATGCGCTGCGTGCCCACTTCGCCATCTCGTCGGGTGCTGACGTGTACCGGTTGGCGGGGATCGACCCGACAACGCTCGAGGCCACCGGCAAGGCTGATCCGGCGGTGGCCCATGCGCTCAACCAGGCTGCCGGCTATATCGCCGACAAGGACCCGCAGGGCCTCTACAACCGCTTCACCATGCTCAAGGGGGCGCAGGCGTCGCTTGACAGCGCCATCCGTTCCGGTGCGGTGCACGACAAGGGCACGTTCGTGAAGTGGCTGGCCGAACAGGCTGACATGAGCGCCGTTGCCTCCGGCCAGGCGTTCAAGGTGCAGCGTGCCGGGCAGGAGATGCTGCACGCCACCCCGCTCTCCGATGCGGCGGCGCTGGCCAAGGCGAGATCGGCCGATGCGATCGACTTCCTGACCAACGTGCCGGGCCTCGGCAAGGCGTTCCACCCGGTGCAGTCGCTCACCAAGCTCATCCCCCAGGGCAACGCCATCTCGCCCACCTCCGATATCGCCGCCACGCAGTTCCGCGACATGATCGGCCTGGTGCTGCCCCGCGCCCAGGCTGACGCGCTGTCCAACCAGTGGCGTCTCGGCTCCGTGGCGGAGAAGCGTACGCTGTACTACTCGACGCTGCAGGAGATCTTCCAGACCACCGGATGGTACGACAATCCGAAGACGGCGGCGCGGGCCAGGGAGTTCCTGCAGCAGGTGATGGAAGACCCGTCGCATGAGGTCTACACCAGCGTCCCTGGGTTGTCGGACAAGCTGATGATCGACGGGAAGATCAAGGCGACCGGTGGCCTCGGCACGCAGGTGATGGGTTCGTGGCCGATGCCCGACCCGGCGACGCTGCTGGCGCAGAAGAACAAGATCACCCTCGGCGGCAAGGCGCTCAATCTCATCAACAACGACGGTATCGACGCCTTCATGCAGGAGGGGTGGAAGCCGTTGCAGCTCCTGCGGCTCGGCTTCGCCCCGCGTGTGGCTGGTGAGGAAGCTTTCGGTGCCATGCTGCGTGACGGGTTCACCGGTCTGGCCCGCGCTCGGTTGGCTGCTTCTGCGGTTCAGGGCGAGATGGCGGATAGCGTAGCTCGTCAGAAGTTTATTGATGAATACAACGCCTTGGAACAAAAGGTGCTCATGGCTGAGAAGAACTCAGTTACTGAACCCTTTACGGCGGAACAACAGAGGCTTCTGGCTGGGGATGATTGGAAGCAGTTTTCAGAGGCTAGAGGATACACTCAGTCTCAGATCCGAGACTTTCAGAAGTTCATGGATATGCACAAAGGTGTTGATCTCGATACCTTTGAAGGTTGGCGATCGGTACCCTTCCCTAAGGGAAGTCCGAATGAAGGTGAGGAAGCAGCTTCAATAGATCCGGGTTTACTTTATGATGCTAAGAGGATTAGAAGTGAGGACCGCATCCTGCCGTGGCACCCGTTGCACGGTGCGTTGGCGGCGCTGAGCGATCATCTGCCCGAGGGTACCGTGCGTGACATCGTATCGGGGCAGAACCCCGCCCGTGAGCTGTTCGCTCAGGTGGTCGGGGACTCGGCACGCAAGGCGTTCCGCAACGTCGAGGGTAGGCTGGCCGGCCAGGAGTACACCCAGGCGGCTCGCGAGCTCTACGACCAGTTCGGCCCGTCGCTCTTGGCCGACCAGATCACCGCGGTCCACGCCGGGCACGTCGACTATCTCGACTCCGGGAACAACCAGCTCCGTGCGTCCAAGCGTGGTCTCGAGCGCCGGACGGCTGCGATCGTAGCCGATAGCGGTGCATACAAGGGCTACGCGCCGACGGACCCGTTGTACCTGCAGGTCTACAAGCGCGACCTCGAGGAGATCGCCAACGATTACCTCGCCCGTAACGCCCTGCGCGGGTTCGGCAATCGTGACCAGCAGGTGGCCGACGTCGTTCAGGCCATCGAGAGCCCGCAGGCGCGTGGCATCCGTGAGGCGGCGTCGCGCTACTCGGTGCTGCGTGACGGCCGCACCGTCGGCGTGGACGCCACGCAAGACGAGGCCACCAGGGACTGGGCCAATTGGGTGGTCGATCACGTCAACGGGTACCTGACCGATACCTCCGGTCAGCCCATCGCCGATCTAGCCGACGTACTGCGTACCGGGAAGGCGCCGACGGTCGACCAGTTGGCGGAGATCCCCAAGGACCGTCTGCCGGCTGCCGTGCACGGCCCCGAGACGGTGGCGATTGCTCCGCCGTCGGCGTACCAGCAGCACCTGCAGCAGGGCTTCCACCAGTTGGTCGGGCGCCCGATGAACTGGATGGCCCGTCAGCCGATGTTCGTGCATAATTACGTGCTGGCCAAGCGGGACCTGCAGGGCCTGGCTGACACGTTGGGTGCTGGTGAGGGTACCGATGCGCTCATTCGTGACCGGGCCATCGCCCAGGCGGTGAACCGCACGCTGCCGTTCATCCACGACCCGGCGGTGCGCTCGGCGCTCTCGACCAACATGCGCAACCTGATGCCGTTTGAGTTCGCGCAGGAGCAGTTCTACAAGCGTTGGGCTCGCACGATGGCGTACGCGCCCGATGCGTTCCGCAAGGCGGTGCTGCTCAATGCTGGCCTCGCCCATTCGGGGCTCACCCACACCGACTCCAACGGCAACGAGTATTTCGACTACCCGCTCATCTCCCAGTTGCAGGCCGAGGTGCTCAACCCTGTGCTCAACGGGTTGCTCGGGTACAACGCTATGATGCCGGTCAACTCGGGGTTTGCCGGTGAGGTGAAGAACGTGAGCCCGGGACTGTCGCACATCGGCCCGTCGTTCGGCCCGTTGATCTCCATTCCCACCAAGTGGCTGGCCAACCGGTACCCCGAGCTGCAACCGGTGAACCAGGCCGTCGAGGGACAGGCCGGTGCCAACACGCCGTACCTCGAGCAGATGATCCCCGCCAGTCTCTACCGGTTTGGTGCGGCGTTCGACACGTCGTCAGCCACGTACGCCAGTGCTGAGGCATCGGCGATCCAAGCGTTGGAGGCATCGGGCCATGGGTTGCCCGACAACGCCACGCGTGGCGAGCAGCAGGCGTACCTCGACCGGTTGAAGAACTACACGCGCATCACGGTGTTGCTGCGTGGCGTGCTCGGGTTCGTCGGTCCGACGGCGCCGACGATCACTCCCGGGCGCCAAGACATCCCTAAGCGTCTCGGCACGCTGCTGCAGACCATGCCGATCCAGCAGGCGACGGCGGAGCTCGTCCGTGAGTACGGTCCCGAGGCCACGCCGTACACGGTGTTCAAGTCGACGACCCCGGGCAAGGCTGACCTGCCGGCGGCGCAGTCCACGCTGTCGATGCTGAACGACAACATCGGGTTCTTCTCCAAGTACCCGTTGGCCGGTGGATGGTTGCTGCCGAGCGTATCGGACTCGGGTAAGTTCTCCGACTCCGCGTACTTGGAGCAACTGGCGATGGGGATGCGTGAGCGGAAGACGCCGTCGAAGATGCTCGACGATGTGGTGTACGCCCGCGACGCGCCGTACTACTACCAGAACCTCGACACCTACGAGAAGTTGAAGCTGCAGTACACCAACAACTATACGCAGAAGCTCAAGGTGGAGAACGCCTGGGCTGACTGGCAGGCGCAGTACTTCAAGGCACACCCGGTGTTCGGCGATCAGGTGCAGAACTCGACGAGCGCTACCGATCGGGGCGACATCCTGGCGGAAATGCAGAAGGCGCTCGCTGATCCGTCATTGCCGGCGACCCCGACGTCGCAGGCCATCGGTGGCCTCGTCCAGAACTACGTCAACTTCCAGGCCATGCAGGCGAAGTACAAGGCGCTGCATACGACGGCGGGCTCACGTGCTCTGGCGAACCTGGAGAACGCCTTTGCGACGTGGGCCGATAATTATGTGAAGGCGAACCCGGAGGCGACCGTGTTCTACCAACGTATCGTGCGCCCTGACGTGGGCGGCCCGGCGGCGCAGGCCGACATTCTCGCCGGTGACCAGGCTGCGGCTGCTGCCGATCAGGTGGCCCCGATCACGGCGGCAAGCTGATGGGCCACAACGGTTCGCCACCGACTGCGACGACGGTACCGCCGGCACCGTCACCGTCACCGGGTAACTTCACCGATCCCAACGTTGCTGGCTCAGGGCCGACGACAACGAACCTGTCGACGTCGTTGTCGGGAGCGTTCGGCATCCCGACCTCTGATCTGTCCATCGGCATCATCGGCTTGACGGACCCGAGGACGGGGCAGCCGATGTCGTTGCAGGCGGCGATCCAGTTCTTCCAGTCGGCTCCGGCGTCGGTACGTGAACCATTGGTGGCACAGCTCAGGGCTGCGGGGTACTTCGCCGGGATCACGTCGGGCTCGGAGCTCGACCAGGAGACGACGGCGTACGCCCGGCTGTTGCGTGACTCGATCTGGTCGAACCAGGACCCGAACGCCACGTTGTCTGACGCGACCCAGGCGCAGCAGGCCAACGCCGGTGCAGCCGCCGCGCCTCGTACGCTCGGGCTCGGGAAGTACCCGATCCATCTGACGGCGCCGGCTGACGTGCAGATGGCTGCGGACACGATCTTCCAGACGTTGCTCGGGCGCCGTGCGACGCCGCAGGAGCAGCAGGCGGTGACTGCCGGTCTCCACGCGTTGGAGACGGCGCAGGGGCAGTCCGAGCTGCAGCAGTACGCGTCACAGGAGGCGGCGTACTACGGGTTGCAGCATGGTGGGATTGCCGCCGATCAGTCGGCCCCCGGTGCAGCTATTCCTGTTGCGACGCCTGCTGCACCTGCTGCGCCGGCCGTGTCTAATGCGCCGGGGGGTGGCCTGACGGGTGGTCCGGTGACTGGAGGGCCGATCGGCGTGGCTCCGCCTGCTGCAGCGACAACGACGTCGACGACGTTGCCGGCGAACACGCCAGCCAACCAGGTGCCGCCTGGCTCGATCCAGTTGGCTGACGGGACGTGGATCGTACCGCCGACGGCGATCGCCTCGACGAATGCTCCGACGGCGTCGGCGCAGGCGTACAGCTATGCGATGCAGAACGATCAACCTGAGATCCAGGGACGTACCGTGGCCGCGGCGATGAACGCCATCGCCCAGTTCGTGGGGCAGAAATGAGCACTGGTATCGGTATCCCGCCGACTCCGGCGGAGGCACAGCAGGCGAACGCTAACACGATTACCAACCCGGCGACGTTCGCGGCGGCGCTCTGTGACGCGCTTGGCGTCCCGGCGAATCAGGCGAACATTCAGGCAATCGTTGCGTGGCAGGCGTACGAAGGCCAGTGGACGGCGCGGGGTTCGTGGAATGCAGCGAACAACCATAACCCGTTGAATATCGAAGCCGGCGGCCAGACGCAGAACGCCGGGGGTGGCAACAACATTTCGATGTTCGCTTCGTGGCAGGATGGTGTCGATGCCACGGCGAACTTCATTCAGCAGCATACGCCTCAGATTATTGATGCGATGCGTAACTCGACGACTGCCCAGGGCGTGGCGAATGCTATTGACAATTCTGGTTGGGCAGCCTCGTATGCTTCGGGTGCGATTGTCAAAGCGCTCGGTGGTGTCGGTCAGGGCAATGCTATCCCGGTAAGTGCTGCGGGTTCTGGTTCGGGCGTCGGTAATTCTGCTGGTGCTGGTGGTACAGGGATTGCTGCGCCTCCGTTCAGTCCTGAGGGCAACTACGAGGTCGGTTCTCAAGTCCAGACCTGGGTGATGCAGAACGCGCCGCAGGACGCGTGGATGCTCAGCAATCCGGAGCTTGCCAAGATCCTCGGGTATGCCGCGCAGTATTCGGTTACTGACACCAACGAGATCAATGGGTTGGTGTCGCAGACCAACTGGTACAAGACACATTCTGCGGATCAGCGTGCATGGGTACAGCTGTACGCCTCGGATCCGCAGGAAGCGCAGCGCGAGATACAGCAGTCGAAGGCGGATATCACTGCGGAGGCTGGTTCGATGGGTGTGGCACTCACGCCGGACCAGCTCAATACGCTGGCGATCAACAAGAAATATTACGCGTGGGACCCGACGGAAACGCAGTACGCCATCTCGTCGTACCTCCCGTCGAACAAGGCGCCAACCGCCGGCGGTGCGGCGGAGGTCAACTTCCAGTCGATGAAGGCCACGGCGACGCAGACGTGGGGCGTGCCGACGTCGGACGCCCAGATCGCCCAGTGGACGGCACAGATCGCGGCGGGGACGCAGACGGTTGACGGTGTCACGGCGCTGCTCAAGCAGCAGGCCACGTCGCTCTACCCCACGCTTGCCGATCAGTTCAACCGCGGCTTCACATTCGCTGAGGCGACCGACCCGTACAAGCAGATCGCCCAGCAGTACCTCGGTACGCCGGCCGACCAGATCAACTTCACCGATCCGAAGTGGATGGCTGCGGTGAACCAGGTCGATCCGAAGACCGGGCAGCGTACGGAGATGGGCCTCGACCAGTGGACGAATTACATCCGCAGCCAGCCGCAGTACGGGTACCAGAATACGAACCAGGCGAAGAATGAGATGGTCGGGTTGTCGAATGCAGCGGCAAAGACGCTTGGAGTCATCGCATGACAATCGAGCCACGTTTCAGGAAACTCGGCGGGGATTTGGCAATCCTTTGTTGGGACCGTTCAGGGCCATGGAAGGTGAGTGGTCATTGCGGTCAGCGACAGCATAAGGGATGCAAATACGAGTTCAAGCAGTTTACGTGTGCTTGTCCCTGTCATGCTGGTGCTCCAAAAGTGGCGAGATGTCCTGATTGTGAAGGTGATATTCATCAAGAGGCAGGTGTGTGGGTCCACACTTGGACTGATGGATGTATTGAGGTGATTGCATGACTGACACGCTCACGCAAACTCCGACGCAGACGACGGCACCGGTACCTCCACCGCCGGGGACACCGACGACGCCAACCGTCGGGAGCATTGATCCCGGAATCACGCCGGGGCAGCAGATCCCAGCGTGGGGGACAGCATCTATCGGGGGCCTCAACCCTGGCGGAGCGATGAAGTCTGGTACCGCTCCCACCGGGCGCATCGTCAACCCGCAGACGGGTCGCCCAGCCTATACCGGTCCCGAGGGGCAGCCGGGTTACGGCGCACCGCAGCCGGGCCAGAACCTCACCGCGTACACGATGCCCGACGGTACGCAGGTGTGGTACGACCCCAACGCTGCGCCGGACCAGGGCAATCTCGCTGCGCTGCAGGCGTACCAGGGCACCGGTCCCAACGGTCCGACGGCGCAGGCCGACGCCATGCAGACGGCGCTGTCGCTGCTCGCTGGCTACGGAGTCACAGGCGCGGACGCCACGACGCTCGCCAACTGGATGTGGCAGCAGCACGTCCAGGGCTACTCCGACACCTCGATCGCCCAGTTGCTGCTCACGCAGCCGATCATCCAGCAGTACTTCCCCGAGATCGCGGCGCGCCAGAAGGCCGGGCTCCCGCCAATCAGCCCCGGCGACATCGTGAGCTACAAGAACCAGGTGGCGCAGTACGCCAGCCAGTACGGCATCCCCAAGGAGTTCACCGATCAGTTCACCAGCCAGTGGATCGTCAATGACGTGTCGATGGCCGAGGTCGGCCAGCGGATGCAGGACTACGCCCAGGCGGCGTTCCAGTCCAACCCGGCGGTGCTGAACCAACTGCAGACGCTGTACGGCGTCACGCCCGGCGAGCTCACCGCCTTCTTCGCCGACCCAGCGACGGCGCTGCCGATCATCCAGAAGCGCTTCCAGGCGTCACAGATCGCCGGTCAGGGGCAGATCGCCGGCTACGGGCAGCTCACCCAGCAGCAGGCCGAGACGCTCGCCAATCAAGGTGTGACGCAGGCCCAGGCGCAGTCGGGCTTCCAGCAGCTTGGGCTCGAGCAGCAGTTGTTCAACACACTGCCGGGGCAGGCGGGGCAGACGCCGATCACCCAGGAGCAGCAGTTGGGCGCCCAGTTCCTCGGCAACGCGGCTGACGTCCGTATGATCCAGTTGGAGGCGCTGCGCCGGCAGGCGGCGTTCCAGGGTGGAGGGAACTATGCCGGTGGACAGAAGGGCCTGACGGGTCTCGGCAGTGAACAAGGAGCGCAGGCATGAGTGACGTGCCGAAGAAGGGCGGCCTCAAGTTGGAACGGTGGCTTGCTGAGCGCCAGTTCATGTGGGAGCGCGAGGGAGTGTGGCGTGTCTGGAAGGACTGTTCGTTGGAGGAGCAGTATGAGATCCGCCTGCAGGTCCTTCGTGGTGGGGTGGAGGTGCTTGATGGCGAATAGACGGTCGTCGGTCAAGCCGGTGACGCCGGCCAACAAGGCGATGTCCCGCAAGCACCTCCGTGAGTCGGTGGCGTTCAACGAGTCCCACGCGGCGGAGCACAAGAAGGCGGCGGCGCAGGACCGCAAGAAGCTGGCGCAGCTCCGCAAGGGTGGCCGCGCTTCTGGGTGAGGTAGCCGCCGGGGAGTCGAACCCCGAGACGGGTGTCCAACGAGCCCGACCGTTTTCGCGTCTCGCCCGGGACTTATAACGCTGGTCTTTCGAGAGAAGTGGCCGTCACTACGGACGCACGATGACGGCTGCGTCTACTTCCCGCTGGGGTGGCCGCACCCAGCGTTCAGCTACCTCACCCGACAGCGTACTCCGTAGGGGTGCTTGACGCTCCTGTTTGGATGTGGTTCACTTCCGCCAGCAGGTCTGTCCCGTTATTGCGTCCTCGTCCCTGACGAGTGTGAGCGGCGGGCGCGGTCCTTGGCTCGCTCACCCTCGAGTGTCATCGAGGCGGCAAGGCCACAACGATCCGTGCGCGGCCCTCCGTCGCGTACGCGGCGAACAGGAGCGACAGCGTGCCAGACGAAGATGACGACGACCTCGAGCAACCGCAGAAGGCCGGCCTCCGTGAGCGGATGAAGGCTCTGGAGGAGAAGGCCAAGCAGTACGAGGAAGCCCAGGCCAGGGCCGAGAGGCTCGAATGGGAGCTCGCCGTGCGGGACTCCGGGGTCGACATGACCCCGACGAAGCGCAAGGCGCTCATGGCCGTGCACGAAGGCGACCGCGACCCGGAGTCCATCCGGCGCACTGCCATCGAGCTGGGGTTCATCCAGGAATCTTCGGGCGAACCGGCAGTACCGGAACTGGCGACGCTGGACAGGATCAACCAAGCGTCCGCAGGTGCCGCCCCCGGTGGGCAGGTCCCGAACCAATGGGCTGAACGCGACCAGCGGTTGCAGCAGGCCAAGTCCGAGGCCGAGTTCGATTCCATCCTCCGGGAGTACGGGACCACCATGGCAAAATAAGGAGAGCCAGCAATGGCCGCAGGCCCGTACACCGGTGGACCGACGACCGTCGCGTCCAGCCTGGACTATGACCAGACTGCGTGGGAGCTCAAGGCGTACTTCGCACTGCGCTACGAGCTGTACTTCGACGCCGTCGCCGACGTGAAGACGACCGACCAGTCCTACGTGGGCTCGGCCGTGACCTTCACCATCCAGTCGGACCTGGCGGCCGCCTCCACGGCGCTCAACGAGTCGATCGACGTCACCCCCGCGGCGCTGGCTGACAGCCAGGTCACCCTCACCCTCGCTGAGTACGGCAACGCCGTGCAGATCTCGGCCCTCGAGCTCGGGACGTCGTTCATCCCGCTCGACCCGGTGATGGCGAACGTGGTCGGCTATAACGCCGGCCTCTCGCTCGACACCGTAGCCCGCGACGTGCTCAAGGCCGGCACCAACGTCCGGTACTCCACCGGCACCGGTGTGGCCCCGACGTCGCGCAACACGGTGACGCCGCCCAACACCATCGGGGCAGCCGACGTGCGCCGCACGCTCGCCGACCTGCGTGACGCCAACGTCCCCACCATCGGCGGGATGTACGTGGCGTTCATCCATCCCGACGTGGCCTACGACCTGCGGGGGACCACCGGCTCCGCCGCCTGGCGTGACCCGCACACCTACTCCCAGCCCGGAGAGATCTGGAATGGCGAGGTCGGCGTGTTCGAGGGTTCACGCTTCATCGAGACGCCGCGTGCGCCGATCTTCACCGACGCCGGCTCCTCGACGACCCTCACCGACGTCTACCGCACCATCTGGGTCGGGCGTCAGGCACTGGCCAAGACGTGGTCGACGGCCTATGGCAACGGCCCCATGCCTCGCATCTTCCCCACGCCGATCATTGATATGCTCAGGAGATTCCCTGGAATGGCATGGTATTGGCTCGGAGCATATGGAATATTTAGGTCCGCTTGTGTAAGGGCTTACGAATCCGCTTCGTCCATTGGTGCGAACTAGCCAGGCTGGTGCTAACATGGTACCGTGCCAGAGAACTTCAAGCATGGGACCAATCGTGGCTACGGCGTCTACAAGTGCCGGTGCGACGACTGCAGGGTCGCGCACTCCGAGGCCGCCCGCATCGACCGAGAACGGAACAACGCTCGTGTCACCGCTGCGCAACGGCGGCGGTGGCGCGAGGACCCCAAGTACCGGCAGTACCAAGCAGAGTGGCGTGCGGAGAACCGTGAGCAGGTTCTGGCCTGGAAGCGGGAGTACTACGTCCGTCATCGCGAGCAACTGCTGGAGCAGGACAAGGTCCGTTACCAGAGGCAGCGCCAGCGCTACATCGACAACGCCAAGCGGTGGAGAGAAGCCAATCCAGAGCGCTCTCGGGAGATCGCTAGAGGAGTCCGAGAACGTCACCGTGAGGAGTACAACCTCCGTGCGGCGGAGCGGGCCAGAGAGCGTTACGCATCGGATCCCGACAAGTACAAGGTTGCCTTCAAGCGGTGGCGGCTGGAGAACCCAGAGGCGGCTCGTCTCACGAACCAGCGCAATCGTCACAAGCGGCGAGGGGCTGAGTTCACTGCCGAAGCCATCGAGTGGATTGCTTCTCTGGTCGACCCGTTGTGCACGTACTGTGGAGAGCGGGCCGACACGATCGACCACATCATCCCCGTATCCAAGGGCGGCACGGGTGAGGTCGACAACCTCACACCAGCATGCCGTTCCTGCAACTCCAAGAAGCACACCATGACTCTGGAGGCGTTCATGCAGAAGATGGGGATGAACTGATGACGGTAGCCATCACCCAGACGATCACCGGGCCGTCGACGGTGAACGCCAAGCCGGGGGAGTCCACCGTCTCCTTGGCATTCACCGGTCTGACGGCGTCGACGAACTACATCGTCACTATCGGTCAGCCCGGTGGGATGTTTACCCCGACGACGTCGACGACCCGAGTCGCGATCGTGGATGGTGCCCAAGGACCGTCGTACACGCTCGAAGGGAAGTCCGACGGTGCCGGGGCCATGACGGTGAAGTGGGTGCCGCCCAGTCCCGGCACCTGGACGGTGAAGTGCTACCCCGTACTTACGACCATGACCGACGCTGCCTCGGGCATCGCCGGCAACTCGATTGTGGTGAGCCACTGATGGCCATGTCCTGTGCGCACTGCCGGTCTGCAGACGTCACGCCGCTGTTCTCGACGTGGCAGTGCGCCAACTGCGGTCGGCACACGACCGACGACGGCCACAAGGTGCTGCCCGACAGCCTCTGCTTCGACCCGAGCCACAACCCCACGCTCGAGTCCTGGGGCTGGCCGTACGACGACACGGAGACCTCGACCGAGCGTGGCCGGACGATCTGTGCCGAGCAGTGGGGTGTGCCGTTCGGAGCCGGCGGCGATGCCGTCAGCGAGGAGGAGACCGCAGCATGAGCCTGGTCCGCGTGACGGGTGCGCTGCCTGTCGATGGTGCGACGGCGGAGGATTACCGAGCCGTCGTCGCTTCGCAGCGGGTGGTCGTTCCCGAGGACACGATCGACGCCGCGCTCCGCAACGCCAAGACCGAAGCGGACTTCGACGCCATCTACGAGTACTCGGGGCGTCCGTGCTCGGGCTGGGAGGCGCAGGCCCGCGCCCAGCGGGAAGCCGAGGAGTGGACGAGGCAACTGCTCGAGAACTACGTCGACGAGGAGGACGAATGAGCTACTGGGACGAGACACTGACGCCAGCTCCCCCCTGCGGGGTGGGCGAGGGGATGGGCGACAGCCCGTACCCCTTCAACGACATCGCCGATGTCCACCCGACGCCGCCGAGCGGGTCGAAGGACGGTATGGGCGACAGCCCGTTCACCGCTGGCAACTGGAACACCGAGCCGCACAACGCTCCGGAGCGCCACGACAACATGGACTTCGACATGCACCGCGGTTCCGGGATCGAGGGGCAGCCCAAGCCCGGGTCGTTCTAGATGGCCAAGCTCTCTGCCGCTGACCGCAAGAAAGTCCCTGCCTCCAAGACGGGGTTGCCCGGCAAGCGCACCAAGTCTGGGGGCGCGGTCAGCGGCAGTTACCCAATGCCCGACCGAGCTCACGCCGCGAATGCGAAGGCCCGCGTCGCGCAGTACGGGACGCCGGCCGAGAAGAAGGCAGTGAACGCGCGAGCCAACAAGATCCTCGGGAAGGGCAAGTAGTGCCGCTCGTCAAGGGGTCGTCCAAGGCTGCTGTCTCGGCGAACATCAAGACCGAGATGGCGGCCGGCAAACCGCAGAAGCAAGCCGTGGCCATCGCCCTGTCCAAAGCAGGCAAGTCGAGAAAGAAGAAGTGATGGACCGTTTCGGTGACACCGTCGGGCCGGCCGACAACAGCACGCAGAACTTCGCCGTCTCCACGCTCGAGCAGGAGACGATGGCTGGCGGGTGGACACGCCTCAATATGCCCGTCGGCGGCAAGACGCCGGAGCGGGCCATCACCGCCGGGATGCGTGGCGAGTCGCAGATGGATGACGACGTGGACGCCGGGCCGGGGAGCCAGTCGACCTACAGCGAGCGATGACATGCCCCGCGAGATCGTCCAGTCCCTGAACGTCCTCGCCGGCTCGTCCACCGTCATCTACGGATCGGCGCAGGCGGCGGCGATCTACGCCGGGCTCAGCAAGCCGTACCCGGAGGTGGTGTTCAGCCTCAACGTCAAGGCCGGCAACACACTGCCCAATCTGAGGGAGATGGCCGGCGTGGCCAACCAGCTCGCCGGCACCACCGGCCTTGAGGTGCAGGACGCGCTCGACCGTCTGGCGACCGCGTCATTGAGCGGTGGCGCCGGCAACCAGCCTGGTGGTCAAACGTGGGCGTCCATCCTCGGGACGTGGGCGCAGCAGACCAAGACCTGGGCGAACATCTGATGCCCAATTGCGCGTTTACCCCGCCGGTCGATCAAGCCATGGCGTGGACTGTCGATTACTTCGGTAACACGCCGCCTGACGCCGATCCCCTGGCCATCCGGTTGATGGGCTACTTCGCGCAGGGCCGTCGCGCCTCGAACGTCTACGTCATGGAGGACGGGACGGTGACGACGGCGCAGCCGCCGAATTGGAATCCTACCGATCCGACGGGGCCGTACGCCACGGTGTGGAACTACGCCGGCTCGACGCGTGGCGTGCCGTTCAATGAGAGTTTCACCCATCCGCCGAACCTGCAGGTCCGTCATGTGTACTGGGGCGGCCACACGAACTACGTATACCCTGAGGATGAGGCGTTGCTGCGTGCTGCAGGGTACGACTTCCCTGATCTTGTGTGCGAGGGGGCATATCCGTACCCGTCGAGCGAGACGGTCCCGTGGACGGACCTGTTCCCGGGGGGACCGGGATGACGTCGAACTACGTGCCGCAGACCTGGCACGATCTCCCGCTTACGGATACCCCGATCTCCGCTACTCGGCTCACAGCCATTGAGACCGGCATCGAGACGCATGTGCATTCGGGTGACCCGGCCGGAGGTGACTTGACGGGAGCGTTCCCCAACCCGTCTCTTATCGCGACCGGTCCGGGGGCGACAGTAGTCGGGTCCGCGTCGTTGATCCCGGTGGTTACCATCGACGCGAAGGGGCGTGTCACCGCGTTGTCCACGGCGCCGGCTCGGTTTGTGCCGACCGCAGTAAAGACCGCCGGCTATACCGCAGCTGCTAATGACCTCGTACTGTGTGATACCACGGGAGGTACGTTCGCGGTGGCGTCCCCCGCCGGTCCCACCGATGGGGAGATCTTCGCCGTCAAGTGGTACGCGGGCGTGGCAGCCCCGACGGTGACCGGGACTATTGACGGCGCCAGTGGCGCCACGCTGTTGTCGCTTGGCTCGGCCCTCACCATGGTGTACGTCGCTGCTCTCTCGACATGGGTCATTTACTGAGATGAGCTATACTGCCATCGGGACACGCACTCATTCGTCGCCCGTCACCGCCAAGCAGTACGGGGCGGTGGGCGACGGCTCCAGCCATCCGCTGTCGGGCTACTTCACCACGCTCGGCGCGGCGCAGGCCGCCTACCCCAACGCCGGGGTGACGGGCCTTACGCAGGAAATCGACGGCGCCGCCATTCAGCAGTTGTTGCACGACCAGACGGCACCGCTGATCGAACCGGGAACCTACCTCACGTCCTTCGGGCTGGTGTCCACGCAGACGGGGCTCATCTCCGGCTACGGCGCCACCATCCGGGCCGTGGCCGCCGGCATCTCCTACATGCTCGACCTGCAGGGCTACGCCGGGGACGCGGCCGGCCTCACCGTGGACGGCGGCGTGTACTCGCATAGCGTGAACCCCACCATCAAGGTGAACGGCGACCTCGGACTGAATGGCGCCTCCTACGGTTTCCGGATCTCTAATTGCTCACGAGCGCGCTTCGCCGATCTCGTCGCGCTCAACTGCGCGTCCTACGGGTACTACGCCGATAGCCCTTCGCTCAATGCCAACTTTTGCTCGTTCGATGGATGCCAGGCGCGCGCCTGCGGCATTCTCGACGTGTGGTCGCTCGCCATTTCTGGCGGCGCCTCAGGTACATTCACCATTACGGTGCAGGACCGCTTTGGCGGCAGTCACACGACAGGCAACATCACCATCGGGACCACCACCATCGGCGCTGCCCAGGCGTACAACATCAGCAACCTGCCCAACAACGGTGCATCTAACGCGGCATTGACGATGGAAGGGATCATCGGCACCGCCATCCACAACCCGGGCGCCTCGCCGGCCACCTACGGCTTCGGGTCCAAGACCGCCGAGTCCTCCATCGTGGACTCCACGTCGTACTCGGGGGCGCTGGCCACCGGGCGCGGCACGGTGATCGCCGCGGGCGGCACCTACTACCTCATCTGCCAGGGCGACCTGCTCGGCCCCGGCCCGCTGGCCGGTGGCAACTTCGTCGTCAGCGCCACCAACCCCTCGGGCGGCGGCACGGTCACGCTCAACCACGTGCAGGCGGGCGTGAAGGGCGGCGGCATCGGGTGCGGCAGCACCAACAACAACAACTTCTACCTCTGGAACAAGCCGGTGATGCGCTCCAACTACGGCGACGGGGCGCTTCTCGCCGGAATGACCACATGGATTCTCAACAACGGCGACTACGAGAATTGCTTCGGGTCTGCTGTCCGCATCGAAGGAACGACGGGAGGCACCACAGCGCTCTCGCACATAGTGGAGCGCGGTGACTTCGAATCGTGCTGGGCGCCGTTCATCCTGGAGAAGTCATCGGGTGGCCCGCATGCCGGTTGCACCAAGAACACATTTAGCGGGGACCCGACGCACACGCTCAACGACGCGGTGATCGGCGGCGGGGCCTCCACGGTCGGCTACTACGTGGACGGGACGCAGATTACCCTGGCAGCAGGTTAGGGAATAGATGGCGACCAACACGACCCATTCGGTAGGGTTGACGGCCATTATTCCTCTTACCGGGTTGACTGCTGGCTCGACGACCTTTACTGCGAAGTACAAGTCATCGGGTGGGAGTACGGCTACATTCCTGAATCGGTACATCACGGTGGAGGGACTTCCCTAAATGGCAACTTCTACGACTCGCTTCGCCCTCTCGAAGCCGGCGTCGGGCGACAACGTTTCGGCGTTCCAGGGGACGATCGGTACGACGCTCGATACCGTCGATGCTGACATGATCGGCCTGCAGGGCGCGTACGCAGGCGGCACCACGTACCACCAGGGCGACGTGGTCACGTCGGGCGGCGTCTATTACATGTCGACGACGACGCAGACCGGCACCGCGCCTCCAGGAGCGACGTGGCTGCCGTGGAACACGGGCACCGGCCACTACGCCACGTACACGTTCTCGTATTCGCTTGCTAACACTTCCCAGGTGAACCCGACCGGCGCCGTGTGGACGAGTGTTTCCGATACCGACAATTACGGGACGACCTTATCGGCAAGTGGGAAGTTTACCATTCCCGCTGGGCTTGGTGGATTGTATGTCGTCACGGGTGGAGCTTTCTATCCGGCAGCCTCGTATACTACGGTATCGTCTCTGCTCACGGACCTTTCAACAGCTTCTGCTGCCAATGCCGGTATGCAGTTGCAGGCGACGTTTGCGAATGCGGTCCAGATCCACAACGCTTCATGGACGGGTGCCATGGCGGCAGCAGCTACGGTCGGGCTTACCCTTCTCCAAACATCCGGTTCGTCGCGGACGGTAACCGGGTTCCTCAGCATCGCGAGGATCGGGGTGTCGTGAACCATCGCGAACGTCATCCGAACTACATCGACGGGTGTTGGGCCTGCAAGGCCCTCACCGTGTCGGTGGCCTCGCGCTCCGAGGAGGTGCGCGGCATCCAGCGCCGTGACGATCAGCTCTCGGTGGACCTCGACGCCTACAAGCGCCTCCGTCGTGACGGCCTGCAGCCGAAGACCATCGACGGGTCCGGCGAGCTCGAGAAGCGTGTGGAATCCCAGACTGACATCCACCTCGGGCGCTACGTTCCCAAGCACGAGCGCAGCCGGGTGGAGGAAGCCATGCAGATTTCGAGGGACTTAGGCTACATAACAGAAGCAGGCCGATAATGGCCAAAGAGATGACGATGTTGTGGGTGCACGGCGGCGCGATAGGGTATGGCCGCTACGGGCAGGAGCTTGCGAAGCAACTTCGCAAGATGGGTGTGGATCTCTATGACCGCATCCAAGAGGAAGAAGATGAACCCGTCCCTGCTCCGCGTGACCTACGCAGTCCTCGGTATGTTCTTGAAGAAGAAGGCGAAGGACGTCGGTTCAAGCGTACGAATGTCGCATGTTGGATCTCTACACCTGGTCATGCGCGTGGCTGGTGGGATGGGCAGCATGTAGGGATCGGGACAATGTGGGAAAGTACCAAACTTCCCGAGTCGTTCCGGGAGAGCCTCCACAACTTTGCCACCGTCATCGTCCCGAGCGACCAGAACGTGGAGCTGTTCAGCCGTTACCACCACAATGTGCGCAAGGTGCCCCTCGGCATCGACACCGACGTGTGGCGCTACCGCAGGCGCGAGTTACCCACCACCGAATTCCGCTTCCTGATCGGCGGCAGTGGCGCGCGCAAGGGCACGGACCTGGCGGTTAAAGCATTCCGCAAAGTCTTTCCGAAAGGTTCGTGGGGCGCGGATCAACCAGAGCCCGTCCTCATTCTCAAGAGCCCCAAACCCGAGGATTTCTACGGGGAACGCATCCGTCGTGTTCCGGGCCGGATCTCCCCCGAAGATGAGGTATCCCTCTACGCCAGCGCCCATTGCTACCTCCAGCCGTCGCGGGGTGAGGGCTTCGGTCTACAGCCGCTGCAGGCCATCGCGCAAGGATGCCCGACGATCCTGACCGACGCCCACGGTCACGCGGATTTCGCCTACCTCGGCTACGGGCTGCAGACGACGATGAAGCCGGCGGCCTACTTCATCTACGGCGACGCCGGGGAGTGGTGGGAGCCCAGCCTCGACGACCTGTGCGACCACATGCGCTACGTCTACGACAACTACGACCGGGCTACAGCCTTCGCCGACGAAGCCTCAGGCATCGCCCACCGGACGTGGGGGTGGGAGCACACGGCGCGGCGGTTCATCGACGCCTTCGACGGCCAGTTGGAGCTCCCCTACTCGGGCGACGGCGAATGGGTCACGCCCGATTCCAAGCTGTTCAAGGTCCGGGTGACGCGGGAGTGGAAGGCCGACATCGCCGGCAAGGTCTACATCTTCCAGCCCGGGGTCGACTACTACGAGCCGGCCGACACCAAGCGGATCATGTACGAGGCCGACCTGCTCGACCCCTCCTGCCTCGACGAGGTCGACACCGGGCTCACCGAGAAGCAGGTGGCCACCCTCGGGGCGTGGCGGGCCGAGCACTCGTTCTGTCCCACCTGCGGGCAGCAGCTCGGCTCGGGCGTACGCAGGGCCGACCTCATCTTCCGGGAGCTCGAGGAGGCATCCACCCCCATGCCACGCCCACGGGTGACGCTGTGCTCCATGTTCCGTGACGCTGGGCCGTACATGATCCGGTATTTCCAGCAGACGGCTGCACTCCAGGAGTTCATGGACGTGCGCCTGGTGCTGGCCGAGGGTGACTCGACAGACGATACGTACGCCATGCTGCGAGCTCGGGATGTGGAGCTCGTCAAGGTCGACCACGGCGGTGACCGGTACGGCTCGGTCGACCACCCTCAGCGGTGGCAGAACATCGCCTCCGTTGTGCGCCCGTTGTTGGAAGCGGTGGGCGACCCGGGCGACGCCTTCATCTGGGTGGAGTCCGACCTCGTCTGGGAGGCCGGGGCGCTGGCCAAGCTGGTGCTCGACCTCGAGGAGGTCCCGGCGGTGGCGCCCATGCTGATGGCCAACAACCACACCCGCTTCTACGACGTGTGGGGGTACCGCAAGGACGGCAAGCGGTTCGAGGCCGGAGCGCCGTACTTCCCCGACATGCCGGCCACAGGACTGGTGCCGATCGACTCCTGCGGCTCCTGCTTCGTGCTCCGCCCTGACGTGTTCAAGCGCGCGGTGGCCGAGTGGGACGGCATCTGGCCCTTCCACACCTCCGACGGGCTGTGGCTCGACACCGAGGCTGAGGTGGTGCATCCGTGACCGAACGCCTGTTCCATTTTACCTGTGACCACGGATACCGCGTACTTGGAAAACGGGGGCTCCTAGAACCGCAGATCACGCACCCGTTCCTCCATTGTCGTGTGATTTGGCTGACCACTGAGCCGTCACCCGATCCTGAGATGACCGGACTAAGCCACCATTACACGAAGTGTGACCGGATGGCCTATCGCTATATCGTCAGCGGTCCCGCTCTTGAATTGTGCGAGCCATGGCTTGGTTCGCCTCAGCGCGATAAGGCACCCGAGGGCGCCCTTGCTGATCTGGAATCCTACGGTGACCCCGAACATTGGTGGATCACCGAAGGGCCAACTCCAGCGAGGCTGGGATGACCACGTTGCGTAACCTCATCCATCACAAGATGGCCGACCACCATCGCGGCGACATCCCCGGCCGGTACTGGTACCCGCTGTCGATGGCCACGTACGGCGTCGAAGAGGTACTGGCAGTGGTCGATTGCCTGACCGAGTTCCGCACCACCATGGGCCGGGAGACGGAGGCCTTCGAAGCAGCCTTCGCGCACAGAGTGGGCGCCGACCACGCGGTGATGGTCAATTCCGGCTCGAGCGCAGATCTGCTGGTGGCACTTTCGGTAGGTGGCATCACCCGGACAGTGGCGGTCCCGGCGGTGACGTGGCCGACGCACGCCTGGTCGTGGCTGATGGCCGGCCATGAGGTGGTGCTGGTCGACGTCGACCCCGGCACCCTCAACGTCGACCCCAACGCCCTGGACAAGCTGCAGGCCGAGGAGGACATCAACACCCTGTCGATCGTCCACCTGATGGGCAACCCCTCCTACACCGGCGACGGCGCCCTCGACCTCTACGAGGACTGCTGCCAGGCGCTCGGCGCTGACGTGGGGACCACCGGCATCGCCGCAACGTGGTCCTTCTACTTCTCCCACCACATGACCACGCTCGAGGGTGGCTGCATCACCACGAACGACGGCTCCCTAGCCGAGCACCTCCGCCTGCTGCGGGCGCACGGGTGGGCACGCAACATGCACCACCCGCCACCGGTGCCCAAGGACCTCGATCCCCGCTACGCCTTCCTCGACTGGGGGCTGAACGTGCGCCCCACCGAGCTCGCGGCGGCCTTCGGGTTGGTGCAGCTCGGCCGGCTCGAGGAACTCAACTCCAACCGCCGGGCCAACTACGAACGCTTCGCCGACTGCCTTGGCAAGACCCGCGCCGTGCGGCTGCCGGAGACGCAAGGGCAGACGTCGCCCTTCGCTATCGCCCTCATGGCCCGGGGGCGGGACAGGATCTGCGCCCACCTCGAGGAGCACGGGGTGGAGACGCGGCGCATCGCGGCCGGGAACCTGGCCCGGCACCCGGCCGCGCGGCGCCACCACCTGTACCACGGTGCCCTGCCTGGGGCTGATGAGGTGCACGATCACGGGTTCGTCGTCGGACTGCACCCGGTCATCGACCCTCAAGCTATGAGCACCATCGCTGAGCTCATCAAAGAGGCGGCGTAGATGAGCACATTTGCAGGCATGTATGGACCCGAGCCTTGTCTCGATAGCGACGGCCGCCTGCTCAAGTCGACGCTGGCCTACGTGTACGTGCATGGCACCACCACCCCGACCACGCTCTACACCGACCGGACCAAGGCCCAGACGACGCCCAACCCCACCGTCTCCGACCCTCTCGGCAACCTGACGTTCTTCGCCGTGCCCGGCGAGTACGACGTCCTGGTCAACACCACTACGCTCTCGGTGACGGTGGAGCGCGACCCGCTCGACTTCTTCGACGACGGCACCGTGGTCGGGCTGGCCGGCAACTCGGAGCTGATCGTGCAGTTGGCCGACGGCACCAACATCGTCTCCGACTTCCTGCTGTCGTATTCGCCCATCATCGGCGACAACGTCAAGGTGGTCGGCACCACCGTGGTCGGCAAGACCGCCGGCAGTGGCTCCCAGATCATCCCTCTCAACGCTTCGGTGACCACGCCGACGCTGGCCGCGACCACGGCCTATACCCTGCCGGGGCTGAGCCTGTCGGCCTCGCCGGGCACCAACGCCTCGGTCACCACGCCCACGCTGGCCATCGGGACCACCTACACCGTGGCCCTGCCGGTGATCGCCGCGGCCATCACCAAACTCCAGACCAGCCCGGCCGCGATCTCGTCGGGCACGTCCTGCACGCTGGTGCTCCCCAACCCGGTGACCGTGGGCTCGCGCCTCATCGCCTGCTTCACCGACCCGGTGGGCGCCAATCCGGTGCTGGCGGGGTGGACCGTCGACGCCTCCTCCGGCTACAAGAACGGCGCCTACGTCCTCAGCCACGTCACCCAGGCGGGCGATGGCCAGTCCTACACCTTCACCATGGGCGGGTCGGACTCCGGCGGGATCATGTATGAGTACAGCGGCACCACCGGGGTGGCCGGCGCCAGCACCTCATACGCCACGGGCTCGACCGCCAACGGCCCGACGGCACCCACGGTGACCCCGTCCACGGCCAAGTCGCTGTCGATCCTGGCCTTCGGTGTGTCGTCGACCACGGCCTCGTCCCTGACCTACACGGCCGGCCAGACGTTCACCAATGACCTCGCCCTCGGTGGGCTCCTCCCCACCGGTGGTGGTGAACTGGCGACTGCCCATCTCATCCTGGCGGCGGCCTCGGGGGTCACCACCACGATCGGCTACACCGCCGGGGGCGCGGGGGCCAAGTCCTCGGACCTCGTCATCGCCGTCTACAACGGGTCCTCGGCCGCGCCCGGTTCGGCTGCCACCATGCAGGTGACCGGTCCAGCCGTGGCCACGGTGGGCCAGGCACTGTCGTTCACGGTGTCGGCCATCGACTCCAACAACAACGTCGCCACCGGCTACACGGGCACCGTCCACTTCACCTCGAGCGATGCCGCCGCCACCCTGCCGGCCAACACCACGTTGGTCAACGGGACGGGCACCTTCACCGTCACATTCAACACTGCCGGTACCCAGACGCTGACGGCCACCGACACGGTGACGGGCACCATCACCGGGACCTCGGGGAACTGCGTGGTGTCGTCTGCTGCGAACGCCGGCAACCGGTTCCGGCTGTCCTCGGGAGTGCTGCGCACCGGGGCGTCGGCTGCTGCCACCTTCGCGACGTGGTGCTCCACCTACCTCTCGACCGCGGACAAGGCCAACCTGCCGAACGGCCAGGTGTTCTTCCACGCCGAGAACGCCCAGGACTCCGGCGGCTCGGTCTACACGGCCATGGGCAACATCGTGTACCTCGGCGACTCGCCCGGCGGCAACTACCTCGACGGGCGTAGCGTGCCCGGGTTCGTGCTCGGGCTGGGCCTGGCGTGGACTGACATGACCATCCAGCAGGTGGCGGCCGGCGCCCTCGACAACCTGCTGCTCACCAGTGGAGGGTCGTTCACCAACCCCAAGACCGGGCTCACGGTGAGCGGTGCCATCCCCACACTCAAGGCCATCGGGTTCTCGCCGCTGGTGATCCGCCTCGGATGGGAGGCGGGGCCGCTCGCCTCCTACTACACCTGGAACAACTCCGGTGCCAACGCCTTCATCGCCGCCTTCCAGCACGTCTCCACCCTGCTCAAGAACAACATCCCCGGGGTGCTGATCGACTACAACGGGTTCAGCTTCAACAGCTTCGGCCCGGCGACTGCCGGCTACACCATCGCTCAGACGATCCAGGCCAACGAGACGTGGTACCCCGGCGACGCGTACGTGGACGTGATCTCGGTCGACGCCTACGACCGTGGCACCTGCGGGCCGCCCAATGCCGCCGACCAGTTGTTCCTGCTCCAGGCGTGCCAGCAGATGGCGTCGAACCACGCGAAGTACTGGGGCTGCGGAGAGTTCGGGTGGCAGGAGGACAACGCCACGTCGTTCGCCAACGACAAGCAGTTCATCGATTCCAATCCTGCTGACGGCAAGGGCACCGGAGCCGGCGGTCATGGCGGCGTGCCGCTCTACATGAACATGTTCCAGGACACCCCCGGCGGCAACTCCTGTCTGCAGTACAACTTCCAGTACCTCCCCAACATCCTGGCTGCGTACCAGACGAGGATGGCATCCGCATGAGCGCACGCGAGCGCGACGAGTGGCTGGCCCGTGAAGCGTACGCGGCCAAGTTGCGCAGCCTCGGCTTCCACGCCCGGGCCAAGCATGACAAGGTCACGCATATCGACGCCCGTGACACCGGGGCGGAGTCGGCCGTCATCACCGAGCACGCTGACGGTTCCCAGTCTGTCAACATCACCCCGCCGAGCCTCAATCTCAATCTCGAAGTGAAGGAGTAATCCGATGGCGACGAAGAACGGGGCGTGGACGACACCTCTTGCCCTCACTCTCACGGCAGGGACCAACGCTCCCGACTGGAACCTGACCGGGTCTACCGGCGTCTACATCGGGCTGGCCTCAGCCCTTGCCGACGAGGCGAACTTCGACCAGACCACGACCGCCTACACCACCTACACCGGCGGGACGTGGGGCATCACCGAACTGTCCACCTCCGGCGGCTACACCGCGGCCGGCATCGCCCTACCGACACCATCGTGGGCCACGGCTGGGGCGAGCACGGGGCAGTTGATCTACACAGCCGGGGCCGCGGTGTGGACGAGCTCGGGGGGCGGCTTCACGCTCAACCCCGGCGGCATGTTCGTGTACTCCAACAACGCCACCACCAAGTACATGATGTTCCAGCTCGTCTTCACCGGCGGCCCCTACACCGCGTCGGGTGGTGGGACTTTCACCGTCACCCCGCCTGCCGCGGGCATGGTCACCCTCACGGTCAAGTAGATGCCGGTCTTCACCCCTTCTCCGTCGGGCATCACGCTCAGCGATCTCGTCGAGGAGACGCGCCGGCACCTGCTGTCGGGGCAGGGGGAGATGCTGAACCAGCTCACGAACTCGATCGGTACGACCGACACCACGTTCACCGTCAACTACTCGCTCGGAGCCATCAACCAGCTCGGCGCCCTGCTCGCCATCGACCTCGAGGAAATCCTGGTCCTGGCCACCGACGGCAACCTGACGGTGACCTCCTGCATCCGGGCGGTCAACGGCTCGACCGCCGCCGTCCACGCCGAGGACGCCATCGTCACGGTGCGCCCGAAATTCTCCAACTTCCGCATCGCCCGCGCCATCAACGAGGACATCGCCGATCTGTCGTCGCCGGCCAACGGCATGTTCCAGGTCATCCCCGTCGACCTCACCTACAACGCTGCGGTCCAGGGCTACGACATCACCGACGCTACGGCGATCATCAAGGTGCTCGAGGCCCGCTACAAGGTCCCGGGGCCGTCGAACAATTGGCCCTACATCCGCGAGTACAGCCTGCAGCGCAACATGCCGACCTCAACGTGGCCGTCGGGGTTCGTCTTCGACACCTACCAGCGGGCCTACCCGGGACTGCCCATCCACCTGCAGTACGCCGCGCCCTACGGCACGCTCACCTACCTCACCGACGACATCACCGAGGTGGCCGGGCTGCAGGCCACGGCTTCGGACATCCCCCCGCTCGGCGCGGCCATCCGCCTGACCGGTGCCCGGGAGATCAAGCGCAACTTCACCGAGGCCGGCGTCGAGCCTCGCCGGGCCGAGGAGGTCCCGCCCGGGTCGGTGGCGCGCTCGCCGCTGGTGCTCATGCAACTGCGCACCGAGCGCATCCACGCCGAGGCCGCCGCCCTGCTGTCCCAGTACCCGGTGCTGATCCCCTCGCGATGACCTCGACGTACGGGATCGAGTGGTTCTACGGGATCGACCCTGATCCGTTCTATTCAGGGACCGCTGGCGTTACCTCGCTGGTCCCCGAGCCCTTCGACGTGGCCATCGGCGGGCGCCCGTACCTCGTCGACTTCGAGTTCACCCCGTTCCGCCGTGAGGCGTACCGGCACAAGTCCATCGATATCACCCGTACCCAGGCCGACACCCTCGGTGTCCCGGGCGAGCACACCCTCAACCCCGACGGACTGTGGCGGCGCTCACAGCAGTCGTGGGGCCACGGCGCAGGCCAGCCCTACCTGGACCGGTCGACGTCGGACGAGGAGCGGTTCCGCTACTCCAAGGGCGTCGATGTGTGGTCGCCGTACCAGTTCCAGTTGCTCAACAACACCGGGCGCGTCCTCACCTCAGCCAATACCAACCTCAAGCTGGCGGTGACCGGCACGTACTTCTGGGTGCTCGACGGCACCACGCTCGGCTACACCACCGCTCCGCTGGCGAGCTTCACGCCGACCACGGCCGTGGTCGGCACCGGCTATGACCTGGCGTCCGACGGCTACAACGTGTGGGCGGTCACCTCGAGCGGGGTGTGGACCGGCTCGGACGGCACGCCGACGCCGTCGCACTACATCACCACGACGCTGCACTCCACCGCCACGGTCGCCTACGTGCTCGGGCGGCTCATCGTCACCAACGACAACCTGTTCTACAACGTTCTCACCAATTCGCTGCCCGCCGCGCTCTACACCCACCCCAACGCCAACTTCGTGTGGGTCGGGCACGCAGCCGGGACGGGCTTCATCTTCTCGGCAGGCAACGCCGGAGCCCAGGGGATCATCTACAAGACGGCGGTGCAGCCTGACGGTACGTCCCTCGACATCCCGTCGGTGGCCGGCCAGCTCCCCAAGGGCGAGACGATCTCGGCCATCTCCGGCTACCTCGGCCTCATCCTGATTGGGACCAACCGCGGCGTGCGGGTGGCCACGGCCGACTCCTCGGGCAACCTCACCCTCGGCTCGCTTATCACCCCGGCGCCGGCGGTGGCCACCAACCTGCCGCCGAACATGCCCTACCCCGTGCGCTGCTTCGAGGCGCAGGACCGCTTCGCCTGGTACGGCTACTCGAACCTCGACTCAATCTCGACGGGGCTCGGACGCCTGGACCTGTCCACGCTGGGCTCGCTGACCAACGCCCCCGATACGCCGGCGTGGGCCACCGACCTCATGTACTCCGCCCAGGGCGAGGTGACCTCAGTGGCCTCCTGGTACGACTCCACCTACGGCGTGTGGTGCCGGGTGTTCGCCGTGTCCGGCATCGGCATCATCGCCGAGGACCCGTCCACTCCGGTGGCCTCGGGCACGCTCCAGACCGGGCTCATCACCTACGACATCTCCGACCTCAAGTACGCCGTGTTCATCGACATGCTGCCGGGCGCCAACACTGGGACGGTCACGGCGTACCTGTCGGTCGACCAGCTCGACTTCGTCAAGTGCGGGCTCACCAACACGGTGCACACCTCGTCGCTGGTGGAGGTGCCGACCCCGCAGACCGACGCCAACACGCTCGAGATGCAGTTCGTGCTGACCTCCACCGGCTCGGTGGCCAACGGCGGGTCAGCCAACATCCACCGCACGACGCTGCGCTCGATGGTCGCCACCCGTTCCTCGACGCAGTTCCTGATCCCGCTGCGCCTGTCGCCGGCCGAGATGACCCGCGGCGACATGCCGGTGTTCTTCGACCCCGACCAGGAGCGCGCCTACCTCGAGAGCCTGCGGCTCAACCGCACCATCACCACGTTCCAGGAGAACAACTCGACCTACGCGGTGACCGTCGACAACCTGGACTGGACCCCCGACCGCATCACCAACCCGCTGGCGCAACGCAACGCCGGCGTCTTGGTAGTGACGCTCACGACCATCAGCTAAGGAGCACGCATGGCTTTCGACAGAAGGCAGTACGCCGGGGGGGCGGTGAAGACGACCCTGGCCGGTGGTCTGGCGTCGAACGGCACGTCGATCTCGATCACCTCCGCCACCGGGTGGCCGGCCGGCTCCGGCAACTTCACCATCGTCATCAACCGTGGCACCGCCACCGAGGAGAAGGTGCTGTGCGCCTCGCTGTCGGGCACCACGCTCACCGTGGCCGCCTCCGGGCGCGGCTACGACGGCACGGCGGCCTCGGCCCACCTGACCTCGGAGCCGGTGGAGCTCGTCGCCTCCTCTGTCGACTTCGACGAGGCCAACAACACCGCCTCCCAGACCCTCGGGCGCATCACCACCAAGGGTGACCTCCTGGTCGGCACCAGCATGTCCACGACCGGCGTGCTCGCGCTCGGCACCACGGGCCAGGTGCTGACCGTCGACACGACACAGGCCACCGGCACGAAGTGGGCAGCCAATGCCGCGGTCCCGCTGACCACAGTCACCGCCAAGGGCGACCTCATCCTCGGCACGGCCTCGAGCACGGTCACCAACCTGCCCATCGGGACCACCGGCCAGTTCCTCACCGTCTCGGGAGGCACCGCAGT
>Ga0335069_10002023_pt1 | contig 31723 bp, 24 predicted proteins | sample Lox_Sample_11_FD_206714 | JGI IMG/M metagenome (GOLD analysis project Ga0335069, IMG submission 206714) | Soil microbial communities from Loxahatchee National Wildlife Refuge, Florida, United States - Lox_Sample_1.1 | ecosystem: Environmental > Terrestrial > Soil > Wetlands | place: USA...
TGCGCACGTGGGCGCCGAGGCTGGAAGCGGCGCTGCGCGATCGCCCCGAGCTCACCGACGTCACCTCCGACCAGCAGGACAAGGGCCTGCAGATGACGCTCGTGATCGACCGACCCACGGCTGCGCGCATGGGGGTCACGCCCCGCTCGATCGACACGGCGCTGAACCTCGCCTTCGGGCAGGCGCAGGTCTCGACCATCTACCAGGACCGCAACCAGTACCGCGTGGTGATGGAGGCGGCGCCGCAGTGGTGGCAGAGCCCGCAGACGCTCGAGCAGATCTTCGTGCTCTCGCCCACCAAGGGGCGCGTGCCGCTCTCGGCGATCTCGCACTACGAGCCCACGCTGGCGCCGCTCGCGGTGAACCACCAGGGCCAGTTCGCGGCGGCCACGATCTCGTTCAACCTGCCCGAGGGCGTGTCGATGTCGCAGGCCTCGGAAGTGATCAAGGACACCATGGCGCGCATCGGCGTGCCCAACACGATCTACGCCTCGTTCGAGGGCACGGCGAAGCTCTTCCAGCAGGGCCTGGACAACCAGCCGTGGCTCATCCTCGCCGCGCTCCTCACCGTGTACATCGTGCTGGGGATCCTCTACGAAAGCGTCGTGCACCCGATCACCATCCTCTCGACGCTGCCTTCGGCGGGCGTGGGCGCGCTGCTCGCGTTGAAGCTCTTCAACACCGAATTCACGCTGATCGCGCTGATCGGCGTGATCCTGCTGATCGGCATCGTGAAGAAGAACGCGATCCTCATGATCGACTTCGCCCTCCAGCGCGAGCGCGAGGGCCGCTGCGACACGCTCACCGCGATCCGGGAGGCGGCGCTGCTGCGCTTCCGCCCGATCATGATGACCACCATGGCCGCCGCGCTGGGCGCGATCCCACTGGCCATCGGCACGGGCAACGGCGCGGAGCTTCGCCGCCCGCTCGGCATCTCGATCGTGGGCGGACTGCTCGTGAGCCAGCTCCTCACGCTCTACACGACGCCGGCCATCTACATCTTCCTCGACCGCTTCCGCCTCTGGACGCGCCGCAAGCTGGGCATGGGCGAGCAGCAATTCGAGCTGCAAACCAAGCCAACATGAGGTTTCGCATCGACTCCTTCAGGCGATCCGGCCCGTTCATGGCCGCAGTCCTTCTCGCAGGCTGCGCCGTGGGGCCCGACTACAAGAAGCCCGACACCGCCACGCCCGCGCAGTACAAGGAAGCGGGCGAATGGGTGAAGGCCAACCCGGGCGACGCGGTGCCCAAGGGCAAGTGGTGGGTCGCGTTCCACGATCCCATCCTCGACGCGCTCGAGGAGCAGGTGCAGGTCTCCAACCAGACGCTCGCCGCGGCCGAAGCGCGCTACCGGCAGGCGCACGCCTCCGTGAAGGCCGCCCAATCCGGCCTCTTCCCGACGGTGGGCTACGACGCCGGTGCCACGCGCACCCGCGCCACCGCCACGCGCTACAGCGTCTCGCTCGATGCGCAGTGGGAGATCGACCTCTGGGGTCGCATCCGCCGCACGGTGGAGGCCGCGAAGGCCACCGAGGAAGCGAGCGCCGCCGACGTCGAGAACGCGCGCCTGTCGATGCAGGCCGACCTCGCCACGGCCTACTTCTCGCTGCGCGTAGCCGATACCGGGAACGACCTCCTGGTGGACATGGTGAAGGCCTTCCAGTCCAACTACGACCTCACGAAGAACCGCTATGCCGCCGGCGTCGTCTCGAAGGTGGACGTGGTGCAGGCCCAGACACAGCTGCTGAGCACGCAGGCGCAGCTAATCGACTTGCGCGCCACGCGCGCCACGCTCGAGCATTCGATCGCGGTGCTCGCCGGCAAGGCGCCGTCCGAGTTCATGCTCACGCCGGTGAAGCTCGACGTCCACATCCCCGGCGTTCCGCCGGGCGTTCCTTCCACGCTCCTCGAGCGCCGGCCCGACATCGCGTCGGCCGAGCGCAGCATGGCCGCGGCCAACGCGCGCATCGGCGTGGCCGAGGCCGCGTACTTTCCCGCGCTCAGCCTCACGGGCAACGCGGGCTACGCCGGCGGCGAGCTCGCCAAGCTCTTCTCCGCCCCCAACCGTTTCTGGGCCCTCGGCGCGGACCTCGCCGGAACCCTCCTGGATTTCGGCGCGCGCTCGGCCCAGGTGGAGCTGCAGCGCGCCGCCTACGACGAGCAGGTCGCCAACTACCGGCAGGCGGTGCTTGGAGGCTTGCAGGAAGTCGAGGACAATCTCGCGACGGTTCACTGGCTCACCGAGGAAACCAACGTGGAAACCGAAGCGGTGCGCGCGGCGCGGGAGAGCGTGGCCCTCACGCTCAACCAGTACAAGGCGGGGACGGTGAGCTTCCTCAACGTGGCGCTGGTGCAGGCCACGCAGCTGAACGAGGAGCGCACGATGGTGACGTTGCTGGGGCGCAGGCTCGCCGCGACCGTCGCGCTGATGCGCGCCCTGGGCGGCACGTGGCAGTAGGCGTCGGGACGGCCGCGCCGGCCCCGTACGCCGACTGGATCGGGCGAAGCGAGACGCGCGAGGACGTCGTCACCGTCGCGCCGCTCGTCGCGCTCGCCGCCCTGCTGGACCGCGACGATCCCGCGCCCCGCCCGGGCGATGCCGCCCCGCCCCTCGCCCACTGGCTCTACTTCCTGCCGTTCTACCGCGAGTCGGAAGCCGGCCCCGACGGCCACGCGGTGAAGGGCTCGTTCCTGCCGCCGATTCCGCTTCCGCAGCGCATGTGGGCCGGCAGCCGCCTCGAGTTCGCGCGCCCGCTCGTCGTGGGCTCGGCCGTGCGCCGCACCTCCACCATCCGCGACATCGCGACGAAGCAGGGCAGGAGCGGGACGCTCACCTTCGTGACCGTGCGCCACGAGGTGAGCGATGCCGGCGGCCTCGTGCTCTCGGACGAGCACGACATCGTCTACCGCGGCGAGGGCCGGCTGGCGGCCGAGGGGCAGCCAGCGCCCACGGGCGAGGCGTGGCGCCGGGAAATCCGGCCGGACCCGGTGCTCCTCTTCCGCTATTCGGCGGTCACGTTCAACAGCCACCGCATCCACTACGACCACCCGTACGCGACGGGCGTCGAGGGCTACCCGGGGCTCGTCGTGCACGGCCCGCTCGTCGCCACGCTCCTCGTGGACCTGCTGCGCCGAAACCGCCCTGAAACGACGCTCGTCCAGTATCGGTTCCGCGCATTCCAGCCCCTGTTCGATAATGGGCCGTTCGAGACGTGCGGCCAGCCGGACGAAGCCGCCGCAGCCGCGCGGCTCTGGACGCGCAACGCGCAAGGCGCCCTCACGATGGAGGCGACGGCAACGTGGCAGCGGAGATGAGGAACAAATGATCGTCAACTGCGTGGCGTACCAGGAAGGACGCAAGCTCGCCGACATCCACAAGGAGGAGATCGGCGAGTACGTGAAGCGCCCCGAGTGCTTCGTGTGGGTCGCGATCAAGGATCCCACTCCCGAGGAGCTCGACGAGATGGCGCAGGAGTTCGACCTGCACCCGCTCGCGGTGGAGGACGCGCACCACGGCCACCAGCGGCCCAAGGTCGAGGAATACGGCAACTCGATCTTCTGCGTGATGCAGGTCGTCGAGATCCACGGCGACGAGATGCACGTGAGCGAGATCGACGTGTTCATCGGCCCCAACTACATCCTCTCGGTGCGCCAGCGCACCGAGCACGGCTTCGTCGAGGTGCGCACGCGCGCCGAGAGCGAACCGGAGCTCCTGAAGATCGGCTCGGGCTTCGTCTTCTACGCGCTCGTCGACAACGTGGTGGACCGCTACTTCCCGATCGTGGACGCGCTCGAGGTGGAGCTGGAGAAGATCGAGGAGCGCATCTTCGCCGGCGGCAACGTGAAGCAGAACATCCACGAGCTCTATGCGCTCAAGCACAAGGGCATGGTCGTCCGCCATGCCGTGGAGCCGCTCATCGAGGGCGTGCACAAGCTGATGGGCGGGCGGGTGCCCGGCGTGTGCCACGGCACGCAGGAATACTTCCGCGACGTCTACGACCACCTGCTGCGCGTGAGCCAGCAGCTCGACGGCCTGCGCGACATGGTGATCACCGCCATGCAGGTGAACCTCTCGATGATCTCGCTCGCCGAGACGGTGGTGACCAAGCAGATCGCGGGCTGGGCCGCCCTGCTGGCGATACCCACGCTCATTGCGGGCATCTACGGAATGAACTTCAAGGACATTCCGGAGTACGACCTGCCATACGCCTACCCGACGTGCCTGGTCGCCATGCTCGTCATCGACGTTGTGCTCTACCGCATGTTCAAGCGCATCGGCTGGCTATGACGCGCGCTCGGCGGCCGACTCGCCGAGCAGCCACTCCCGGAACGTCTCGATGGCCTCGTCGCCCGCGGCCGCTTCCGGCGTGACGAGGTAGTACGCGAAGCCGCCGGGCGCGGCGATGTCGAACGGCACCGCCAGCCGGCGCGCGCCGATGTCGGCGTCGAGCAGCGACTTGATGGCGAGCGTCACGCCCATGCCCTCGATGGCCGCGTCGAGCGCAAGGGCCGCGTCGCTGAAGTGCGGCCCTCGCGTGCCGTCGATGTCGTGCATCCCGGCCGAGCGCAGCCAGTCGGTCCACGTGGGGCGCGTGCTCTCCTCGCTCACCGTGTCGTCGTGCAGCAGCGTGTGGTGCCGCAGGTCGGCGGGGCTGCGCAGCGCGTGCTCCCCGCGCAGCAGGCGCGGGCTGCACACCGGCACGTAGACCGCCGAGAACACCTCGTCCACGCGGTTGCCCGGGTAGTTGCCCGATCCGAAGCGCACCATCGCCACCGGCGTTTCCGCCGATTCCGCATGCGGCGCGACGAGGCCCGGCTGCGCGCCCGTATCCACCATCGCCTGGCGGCTCGCCACGTGCAGCTCGATCTCGGGATGCGCCATCGTGAAGCGCGCAAGCCGCGGCACGAGCCAGCGCGCCGCGAAGTTGGGCGGCGAGACCACGGTGAGCGGGCGCGTCTCGTGGCGCGAGCGTGCCCGCTGCACCGCAGCAAACAGCGATTCCAGGCCCTCGCGCACCTTGGGCAGCATCGCCTCGGCCTCGGGCGTGAGCTCGAGGGCGCGCGTGAGGCGCCGGAATAGCGGCGCCCCCAGGTGGTCCTCGAGGAGCCTCACCTGGTGGCTCACCGCGCCCGGAGTGACGTGCAGCTCGCGGGCGGCGTTCTTGAAGCTCAGGTGGCGCGCGGCGGCCTCGAAGGCGCGCAGCGCGTTCAGCGGCGGCGTGCGAGCGGTCAGGCGGGCGATGGACACGTTTGGTTGCTCCGTTGCATCAATACAAATCGGTTGTTGCAGCGCAACAATATCACTATATTTTGTCCCTGAGGCGCGTTTCAAGCCCCATTACCCGGATCGCGCTGCGTAATCTTCCAAAAGGAGGTTGCAAATGAATTTCGAGACCGAATACCCGGAATACGTTTCCGTCGCCGAATATGTGCGCCGCGCCAATTTGGAGCGCAGCGTCTACCTCGCGCATCTCTTCGCCGCGGGCGTCGCCCGCATGGTCGCCGGCGTGCGCCGCATCGCGGGCTCGCCCGAAAGCGCCGCGGCCGACCGCGAGGCCGTCAGGGCCGATCCCTTCCTGCACCGGGCCGTCGCCCGTTATTGACTCGAACCGCCGCCGGGCCCGCGACCGCGCCACGGCTTCTTCCGCGCGCTGGGCCCCGGCGGCATCCATCGCATCCACTACACGGATTGGGGCCGGCGCAGCCGCAAGCGCGTCGTCATCTGCGCGCACGGCTATAGCGGCAACGCCCGCGACTTCGACGCGCTCGCCGCGGCGCTCGCGCCCCATGCCCGCGTCATCTGCCTCGACATGGCGGGACGCGGCGAGAGCGACTGGCTGCAAGGCCCGCTGCACTACCACTTCGGCCAGTTCCTCTCCGACATCCACGGGCTGATCGCGCACCTGGGCGTACGCGAGGTGGATTGGGTAGGCACGTCCATGGGCGGCCTGCTCGGGATGATGCTCGCCTCGCAGCCGGCAAGCCCCGTGCGCACGCTCGTGATGAACGACATCGGCGCGTACGTTCCGTCCGACGCGCTGCAGGCCATCGGCCGCAACCTCGATGCGCCGGATCGCTTCGCCTCGCTGGACGAGGTCGAGCGGCACCTGCGCCACACGCATCGCGATTGGGGCGAGATCACCGACGCGCAGTGGAAGGAGCTGGCCGTGCACGGCTCACGCCCGGCGGGTTCCGGTTATCGCCTGCACTACGACCCGCGCATCGCCCAGGTGATGCGCATGCCGGTCGCCTCGGGCCTCTTCTTCTGGGGAGCGTGGTACCGGGTGCGCTGCCCGGTGCTGCTCGTGCGCGGCGAGCGCTCGCGCATCTTCCCCGAGGCGGTGGCGCGCACCATGCTCGACGCCAAGGGCGGCGCGCGCCTCGCGCAAATCCCCGGAAGCGGCCACGCGCCCTCGCTGATGGCAGAATCGCACATCGCGATCGTGCGCGACTTCCTGCAGGCGGAGAACCGCGAATGGCGCCAGCCCCGCTCGTCTTCCTCCCCGGCCTCCTCGAGGACGCGGACGCCTTCGCCGCACAGATCGGCAAGCTCGGTGGGATCGCCACCTGCACCGTCGCCGACCTGACGCGCTCCGACACCATCGCCGGGTTGGCCGCCGACGCGCTGCGCGAGGCGCCCAGCGGCCGCATCGCGCTCGCCGGCCACTCGATGGGCGGCTACGTGGCCCTGGAGGCGATGCGCCAGGCGCCCGAGCGCATCGAGCGCCTCGCGCTCCTCTGCACGAACGCGCGGCCCGATTCGGCCGAGTCCACCGCGAACCGGCGCCGCCTGATGGCGCTTGCCGAGCGCGACTTCCCCGCGGTCGTCGAGGCGCTCATGCCGCGGCTCGCGACCGAGGCGCACCTCGCCGACGAATCGATCACCGGCACGATCACGGAGATGGCGCTCGGCGTCGGGAAGGAAGCGTTCGCGCGGCAGGAGAACGCGATCATCGGCCGCATCGACAGCCGGCCGCACCTCGGGAAGATCCGCTGCCCCACGCTCGTGGTCGCCGCGCGCGACGACCTGCTCATGCCGCTGGAAGTCCTGAAGGAGATGGCCGATGCGATCCCGGGCGCGCGCCTCGAGGTGATCGACGATTGCGGCCACATGGCGTCCCTCGAGCAGCCCGCGCGCCTCGCCGACTTGCTCGCGGGCTGGCTCATGGCGGGGTGGCTGCGCTCCTGACGGCACGCTGAACTCCCGGGCGCCGTGCGGATCAGAACGGCACCCCAATCCTGCCGGGAGAGAACCATGCTCGTGCACGTCGGCCCCGTCATCGCGCTCATCGCGGGAATCCTGATCCTCGTGATGCCGCGCCTGCTCAGCTTCATCGTCGCCATCTACCTCATCGCCGTAGGCGTGCTCGGGCTCCTCGCGGGCGTGAAGTTCTGACACACTGCGGGGATGATGTCCGTCCCCGTCCTTTCGCTGCTGGAAACCCGGGTGCTCGGCGTGCTGATCGAGAAGCAGCACACCGTGCCCGACACTTACCCCCTCACGCTGAACGCGCTCGTCTCCGGCTGCAACCAGAAGACGAGCCGCGACCCGGTGATCGAAGCCTCCGAGGCCGAGGTGCAGGCCGCGGTGGATCGCCTCAAGTCCGCCTCCATGGTCATGGAGTCGAGCGGCGGCCGCGTGATGCGCTATGCGCAGAACTTCGGCAAGGCGCTGGGCGTGCCGCCGCAGTCCGCGGCGCTGCTCGCCGTGCTCTTCCTGCGCGGGCCGCAGACGGCGGGCGAGCTGCGCATCAACAGCGAGCGGTTGCACCGCTTCGGCGACATCCTTTCGGTCGAGGCGTTCCTGAACGAGCTCGCCGAGCGCAAGGAAGGCGCGCTGGTGCGCGAGCTCGCGAAGGCGCCCGGGGCGCGCGAGACACGGTGGGTGCACCTGCTTTCGGGCGAGCCCGCGGCGCTTCCCGCCGCACCCGACACCTCGGCCCATTCCGAGTCGCTCACGGTGAGCGAGGTCGCCGCCATGAAGGCGCAGATCGCGAGCCTCGAATCGGAAGTGGCCTCGCTCAAGGAGGCCGTCGCGCGCCTTACGCGCGACCTGGGCGCCTGAAGGCCTAGCTCCCCTTCACCCGCACCGGCAGCGGCATGTTGCAGACGCCGATGCGCCCGATGGGGTCCTTGAACCAGGATTCCTTGCGCGTCGCGCGCGACGCGATGTAGGCCTTGAACGTGGCGCTGTCCGTGCGCAGGGCTTCGAGCCTCAGCCGCCCGGCCTCGGGCACGTCCGCCGCGAGGCGCGCCGAGGCGATCGGGATCCGCTGGGACGGCTTCTCGTAGAAGCCCATCGGCGCCGGGCCGCGCGGCGATTGGCCGATCACCGCGTAGAGCTCGCTTCCATTGCCCGAGTCCGCGTCGTCGTCGCGCCCCACGCCCACCGAGCCGTAGCAGTGCACGAGCCATGTCTCCCCGCGCTTGGCATCGCGCGCCGCCGCGAAGCCCTGCGAGAAGCCCACTTCGGGCGCATAGGTGTCCGGATAGGGCAGCGGCGTGAACTCCAGCCCGGGGTCGACCGGGCGCGAGAACTCGGGCTTCACCTTCACGGCCGCCATCGCCTTCGCGCGCGGATCGTCCTCGGGGCGCGCCCACTGCACCACGTAGTTGTCCTGCACGCGAAGGACCACGCTGCCGTCGAAGTAGCGCTGGCGCAGGAGCTTGCGGATCGCGGCCACGTTGGCCGGCGCGTAGGCGGGGGCGAGCTCGATCACCACGCGGCCGGCGGGAAGCTCGAGGTAGAGCGTGTTCTCGGGATCGAGCTCGCGCCAGTCCGATGCGGGCGAGTCCTTGAGCAGGTCCTGCGCAATGGCCGGCGGCACGAAGGCGATCGCAGCGGCGGCGATCGCGCGAAAGGTTCCTACGAAGTCCATTCCCGCCATCCCTTGAGCAGGGGAAAGTAGAGGCCGCGCCGGGCTTCGGGCTTGCCCAGCGCGAGCACGTAGCGCTCCAGCTGCGGACGATAGCGCGTCTGCTCCTCGGCGAGGAAGCCCTCGAGATCGGCGCCCTCGTGGCTGCCGGTCTTGTAGTCCACGATCCAGGTGCCCGCGAGGTCCTCGAAGACGCGGTCGATGACGAGGTCGCGGCGCACGCCTTCCACCAGCGCCGAGATGCGGTATTCGTTGCGGGCGTTCGCCTGCGGCCCCAGCAGCCACTTGCCGCGCGGGTCTTCGAGCGCGCCCGCGAGCGCGGCGACGACCCTCGCCGACGCATCCTCGATCTGGCTTGCGGCCACGCCCCGCGAGGCGAGCTCGTGCCGGATCGCATCGCGCTGCTTCTCGACGCGCGCCCGGTTCCAGCCGCGCGCTTCCTCCTCGGCGATGCGTTGCAGCCACCGGTGCACTACGCCGCCCACGCGCCTCGCCGTATCGCCGACCCAGGAGAACTCGATGGGCTCGCCCAGCTCCGGATCCGCGGGCGCGATCCACGCGACGGCGGGCGGCGGTGCAACGCGATAGCGGCCGATGTCGAGGCGGCGCAGCCGCGCCTGCTGCGCGGGCGCAACCGTGCGGGCCCCGTCGCCCGCCGCAGGCGCCTGCGCTTCGCCGCGGAAGGCGCCGGCGACCGCGGGCCACAGCTTCGCCAGCAGCGAACCCTTCGCAGGGGCTTTCGCGAGGCCCTTGTCGTCGCGCTTCGCCTCGCCCAGCAGGTGCAGCCGCGAGCGGGCGCGCGTGGCCGCCACGTAGAGCAGGCGCCCCATCTCGTGGCCCGCCTTCTTGCCGTCGAGGCGGCGCACCAGCTCGTAGATCGCCTCCTTCTTCCCGCCCGCGGCCTGGATCGGCGCGAGCAGCAGCGACTGCTCGGCCGTCTCCATCCAGAGGAAGAGGCTGCGATCGTCGTGGCCGCTCTTGCCCGACAGGCCCGGGACGATCACCGTGTCGAACTCGAGGCCCTTCGCCTTGTGGATGGTCATCACCTGCAGGCATTCGGGCGACGCGAGGTCGGGCGGCGCGAAGAGCTTCGCGAGGGACTCCTCGAACTCGGCGAGGTCGGCGAGCGAGCCCGATTCCTCCTGGGCCTCGAGATGGTCCAGGTACGTTTCCGCCTCCTGGAGCTGCGTTTCGTCCTCGACGCACGCCGGGCCGCCGAGTGCGAGCCACGCGGCCTCGACGATCTCGCGCAGGCTGCCGCGCCCGCGCCGCTCGAGCGCGGGGCCGAGGATCCCGCGCGCCCGCTCCAAACGCGCGCGCCCCTGCGCGGAAAGGCGCTCGATGCGCGGCCCATCGTTCGCCGCCTGCCATACCGTCACCGGCTCCTCGCCCGGCGCGAGCACGAGAAGATCGGCGAGCGTGAGCGCGCACCACGGCGCGCGCAGCACCGCGAGCCACGCGACGCGATCGGCCGGATGCGACAAGGCGCGCGTGAGGGCGAGGAGGTCGCGCACCGCGGGGCTTCGCCCGAGCGACTCGATCTCGACCGCGCGATAGGGCACGTTGGCCTCGCGCAGCTTCGGGATCACCTCGAGCAGGTGCATCCGGTTGCGCACGAGGATCGCCACGCTCGCCGGCTCTCCCGGGCGGCGGCCCGGGGCGCGCATCGCCTCGCGCGCGAGCTCCACCACGCGCGCGGCCTGGCCCGCACCGTCGCCCTCGTAGAAATCGTGGATGCTGACGGATTCGCCTTCGGCGGCATGGATCGCCTGCGAAGGCGAATAGGGAACCGCGCCGGTGCGCACGTCGCCCGCGCCGGGCATCACTCGCGCGAAGGCTTCGTTCACCCAGTCCACCAGGCCCGCCTGCGAACGGAAGTTCGCCGAGAGCGTGACCGCATCCAGCGCCACGTGGCCGATCCCCTCCTGGCGCGCCTGCAGGAAGAGCCCCACCTCCGCCTCGCGGAAGCGGTAGATCGATTGCATCGGGTCGCCCACCAGGAAGAGCGTGCGGCCGTCGCCGGGTTCCCAGCCCGACGTGAGCAGCTCGAGCAGGCGGAACTGCGTGTGGGACGTGTCCTGGAACTCGTCGACGAGGATGTGGCGGATGCGGTAGTCGAGGACCAGCAGCAGGTCCGTCGGGCCATCGGCCGCATCCAGCGCCTGCAGCGCGCGCAGCGCGAATTCCGTGAAGTCCGCCTTGCCATGCTTCGCGAAGACGAGCTGCAGCTCGCGGATGGCGAGCGGCGCCAGCGCGATCATCGCCTCGAGCGCATCCCACTGGTCCTGCGAATACGACGCCGGGGGCAACGATTTCACGCCGAGCAGGGCCTCGAGCAGCTCGTCGTTGCGAATCGCGGCGGGCGCGCCGCCATCCTTGCGCCAGGTCTTGGCGGTGGTGGTCCACGCGGCCGCGCGCGCGATCCATCCGTCGACATCGAGCTGCGGTATGTCCACGCCGGGCGGCCACGCCTCCAGCATCTCGTCGACCGCGGCGCGCCGGACTTCCTCCAGGGCGGCCTCCAGCGAGGCGCGATCCGTGTTGCGCTTGAGCGTGCGCAGCCACTGGTCGCGCCGCGCGAGCATCGCCGCGATCAGCTTGCCGGCCGCGACCGTGTCGTTGTCGAGATGGCGCAACAACCGCTCGACGTGCGCCGCCTCTTCCGGCGACTGGCCGTCCAGCGAGGCGAGCAGGTTGCGCGCCGCCTCGGCGAAGAGCGCCGTCGCATCCTCGATCACCTCGGGCTGGCCACCGAAGCGCGACAGCACGGGCATTTGCCGCGTGAGGGAGGCGCACAACGCGTCGATCGTCTGGACCTTGAGGCGATCGGCGCCCTCCTCGAGGTTCCAGCCGCGCGCCACGTCCCGCTCCAGCGCGGCGCGGGCGAGATCCCAGGTTCGCGCATCCTGCACGGCCTGCGGGCGCGGCTCGGAGCGCGCCGCGCGCAGCGCCGCGAGCACGCGCTGGCGCATCTCGGCAGCCGCCTTGATCGTGAACGTGATCGCCGCGATCTCCTCCGGCCGGTCCACCCGTGCCAGCAGGGCGAGGTAGCGCTGGATCAGCAGCTCGGTCTTGCCGGATCCCGCCGGCGCCTGGACGATGAACGAACGCCCGACATCGAGCGCGCGATCGCGTTCAGCCTGGTCGGGCGCGGCGCGGGAATCATTCATCGGCATCGCCTTCTGCCTGCGCCGCGCCGAAGGGCGTCTTCTCGTCGATGCGGCACAAGGCGTGCTGCTCGCACAAGCCGCAGGACTGCGTCACCGACTTGGGATCGACCCGCGCATCGCCCGCGGCGAATGCGGCCCCGATGCGGTCGAGCTCGGATCGCCAGGCCTGGAGGAGCTCCGGCCAGCCGCGGTAGAGGTCCCTGCCCTTGCGATCCTTGTCGATGGTGCCCACGTCGCGCGTCACCAGGCTCGCGGCGCGCGAGACGCCCTTGAAGCGCATCTCGCCGGTGCGCACCTGCGCAAAGGCGACGGCCACGACCTGCGCCGCATCCTCGCCGCCCAGCGCGTACATGGGCAGCTGCGGCTCGTCCATTCGCGAGCCCATCCAGGCCGCGGTCTTGCACGCGCCGGTCTTGTAGTCGATCACCACGTCGCCGCCCGCGGCGAGCGCATCGCGCCGGTCGAGGCGCGCGGTGACGGTGACGCCGCCGAACGTGACCTGGCGCTCGTCCTCGGTCCTGGCCACGGTGAAGCCGGGACGCGCGCGCTCGACGGCGAGCCAATCGCGCGCGAGGCGCACGAGCCGCTCCCGTTCCAGCGCGGCATAGCGGCCGGAGAGCGCATCGGGATGCCGTGCCTTCATTCTCGCGACGGCGGCCTCGGCGCATTCGGCGAGCAGCTCGTCGAGCTGCGCCTCGCCCTGCTCGAGCAGCCGCGCAAGGCTGCCGAGGCGGTTCCACACCGCCGCCAGCACTTCGTGCACCAGCGTCCCGCGATCCCTGGCATCGAGGCCGGGGCGAGGAGCCTCCAACCCCTCGGAGCGCAGGCGCCTCGCGGCGAAGGCGCGAAACGGGCACGCGGCCTGGTCCTTGAACAAACCCGTGCCGCCCTTGCGCGCAAGATCCTTCACGGCCGGAGCCCGCCCATCCTCGATCGCCTCCACGAAGCCCGTGGCGCGAATCGCCTCGCGCAGCGAGGCCACGCGGTCGATGCCGAGATCCTCGATGCGCGTTGCCGGCAGCGAGGCGATGAGCGCGCTCGGCGAGAGCTCGGCCTCCTTGCGCATGCGCACGTGGCTCACCACGACCTCGGGCGACGAGGCGAGCCAGCGTTGCGTAAGGCGCCGGTCGAGCTCGAGGCAAGCCGCCGGATCGGCCTGCGGGATTCCGGCGGCGCGCTGCGCGGCGACGGGAATGAAGGGGTTCGGCCGAGCGGGCAGCGGCCACGCATCGTCGTTCAGGCCCATCACCCACAAGTGGTCGAACTCCTGGCCCGCGGATTCGAGCACGCCCATCACCTGGATGGGCACGTCGGCGGCCTTGGGCTGGAAGATCGTGTCGCGCGCGAGCTGGCGCAGCCTCCCGCGCGCCGCGTGGTAACCCATCTTCGGCACCACGCGCTCGAGGCCCGCCAGCTCGGCGAGCAGCTCGTGCCACTTCTCGAGCGTTTGCTGCTCGTTCGAATCGAGCGCGCCTTCGCCCGGGAAGCCCACGACGCGAAGCGCATCCGAGAAGGCGCGCGCCCACTGCGAGGCGGGTTGCGCCTCGAAGAGGCTCGCCTTGCGGAAATCCGCGAGGCGCCTGAAGCGGTCCACGAAGATGGGCACCGGCGGCGCGGTCGGCGCCTTGCACTGGCGCAGCAACGAATCGAGCGTCACTTCGGGCGCGCAGTGCCTGCGCCAGTGGGCATCGAGGCGCGCTCGCGCATGCAGCTCCTCCCCGGCGCCCGCGATGAAGGGCGAACGCAGGAGGCGGCTCGCGTGCTCGAACGCAATGCGCGGCCCGCAGAGATCCACCAGCAGCAGCGCGTCCGCGACGAGCGCGTGCTCGTCCAGCGCTGCGCCGAGCGAGACGTTGAACGGCAGGGGCGTGGGCGCCGCCGCGAGCGGGAGGCCGGGCTGCATGACCGCCGCGAAGGTCCGCTGCACGGCCCGGCGCGCCTTGCCGAGGTCCGGCACGACGACCCCGATGCGCACGGAGCGCCCTGCCTCGCACGCCGCCGCCAGGCGCGCGCGCGCCCAACGTGCGGCGTGTTCCATCTCCATGCGCGGATCGCTCGCCTCGACGCGCGCGGCCTGCACCTTGTGCGCCGCCGGGGCGGTCTCCACGATCTCGCAGCCGCTCTGGCCCAAGGCCGCGAGAAACTCGCGCATCTGGGGCGTCGGGAGGTCGAAGCCATGCAACACGAGCGTGGCCGGCTTGCGCAGGTCTTCCCGTTCCAGGAGCGCGACGAGCACGTCCGGCAGGCGCGCGCCCTCGACCTGCCGCGCTTCGCGCGTGTGGCGCTCGTAGTGCGCGGACCATTCGAGGAAAGCCTTGCCGTCCTCGTCCGGGATGCGCCGCGCGTCGAGCGGGATCCGCCAGGCCTGCGCGAGCGCCCAGGCCTCGCGGCACTGGGCCGCCGCGGGCGCGAGCGCGAAAAGCTCCTTCGCGTAGCGGCTGCCTCGAAGGACCTCTTCCCACAGGGCCTGCTCCTGGGAGGGTGCGAGGAGGAGCGGAAGGCCCGCGGCCTCCCCGGAGAAAAGGGCGTCATCCCACAGCCGGCCGAGAAACGCCTCCCAGGGCAGGACATCGGCCGTTTCCCACGACTTCAGGCCCTTGCAAGCCTGGGCGGCGTGGAATTCCCGGGCGAGCACCTGCGCGAGGCGCCGGTTGGGGGTGAGCACGGTGATCCGCGCCCCATGGCCCGCGCCAAGCCGCTCAAGCAAATCGGTTTTTTCAATGCGCGGGACATCGCGGTGCATGCCCGGAATGATAGCCGCCCGCTGGCTCGCCCCATGAGCCTGCCGCCGATTCTTACGCTTGTAATCGACCCCCTTACGCCTGTAAGCGAGCCCCGGCCCGGAGTGTGCGAAATCTCACAGGGCTTTCGCGGCGCCGCGGCATAGAGTCGGGTCGAAGTGTGCTGTGGTTCATAGCGCACGGAGGCGGAAATGCCCATCACGATCCCCAAAAAGTTACGCTTGGCACACGGCCTCGCGGCTTCTTTCGCCGCGGCGGTCCTCGGTTTCGGCCTGCTCTTCTCGGCGGGCCCGTCGCTCGCGCAATCGGGCGCCGCCAACCACGGCATCGGCGCGGGCGCCGGCTCGCGGATCGCGAACCTGCTCGCGAACGCGGGCCGCGGCGGCAACCACGCCGACAACGGCCGCAACAAGATCTCCGACGATCTCGCGAGCGTGCTCGCCGGCCACGGCACGGGCCGCGAGCGTTGGGTCAGCCGCACGTCCAAAGGACAGCAGCTGGTCGACGTCCTCATCCTCGCCAACGGCGGAAGCACCGACCGGCAGCTGAACGGCCTGCGCACGGCCGTGGGACTGGGCGGCGGTACCGTGGGCCGCAGGTTCCGCATCGTGCCGGGCATCTCCGCGAAGCTGCCCGCTTCGTTCGTCGCCCTGCTTGCGCAGCGCCCGGACGTCTGGCGCATCGCGCCCAACCGGCACGTGCGCGGCGCGACGAGCGCCATGGAGCTCATCACCGGCGCCGACGACGTCCGCGTGTCGGCGCTCGCGGGCACCTCGCTCGACGGCAGTGGCGTCGGCATCGCCTTCGTGGACTCGGGAATCATGGCGTCCCACGGCGGGTTCGTGGGCGACGATGGCAACTCGCGCGTGAAGGTGAGCGTCGACTTCACCTCGCCGCTCGCCACGCCTGACACGCCGGTCGATGCGAGCGGCAGCACGTTCCAGGATCCCTACGGCCACGGCACGCTGGTCGCCTCCGTGGCGGCCGGCCGCACCGTGGGCGGCACGGTCGACTCCACCGGCGTCGCGCCCGGCGCCGCGCTCTACGACGTGAAAGTGCTGGACGGCAACGGCCACGGGGACGTCGCCACCACCATCTCGGGCATCGACTGGGTGGTGAACCACGCCGCGGCCTACAACATCAAGGTGCTCAACGTGAGCCTGGGCACCGATTCCACCGACTCGTACCTCACCGATCCCCTCTGCCTCGCGGCGCGCAACGCCGTGGCGGCGGGCATCACGGTGGTGGTCGCCGCGGGCAACTACGGTGTCGGCCCCGACGGCAATACCGCGTACGGCACCATCACGTCACCGGGCGACGAGCCGTCCGTCATCACCGTGGGCTCGGTGAACACGCACGACACCGCGGGGCGCGACGGGGATACCGTCAACAACTTCAGCGGCCGTGGCCCCACGCGCGGCTCCTACATCGACAATACCGGCGCCGTCCAATACGACAACGTCCTCAAGCCCGACCTCGTCGCGCCGGGCAACCGCGTGGTGGGCAGCCTCTCGACGGACGCGCCGGGCACGCACAACAACCTGCTCGCCGTCGCCTTCCCGCAACTCGTCCTCCAGCAGGGCGCCGTGGGCAAGGGCCTCATGAAGGCGAGCGGCACCTCGTTCGCCACGCCGGTGATCACCGGCACGGTGGCGTTGATGCTCCAGGCCAACCCGGGCCTCACGCCGGCCCTCGTGAAGGCGATACTCCAGTACAGCGCCGAGCCGCTGCCCGCGGCCGACATGCTGCAGCAAGGCGCGGGCCTCGTGAACGTGCCGGGCGCGCTTTCGATCGCCGGCGCGCTCGTGCCCGACCTGGCCACGCGCATCGCCAACGGCACCATCGCCGTGGGCGACTCGATGGTCGCGCCGGGCCACAACATGCCGCCGTCGTACAGCACGTCGATCGACGGCCACGCCGCCGTGTGGAGCCGCTTCGTGTTCATGGGCGGGCGCTACGTCCTGAGCGGCGACGACCTCTTCACGCAATACCAGCGCGCATACGACCCGCAGGTGCTCTGGGTCGGGCAGCAGGTGACCTCGGCGATCCAGAACGGCACGGCGCCCGTCGGCGCGCTCCTCAGTCCCGGCGTGGTGTCGGTGACGGACGTCCTGGGCACCAGCGACCCGGCGCTCGGCACCGGCGCCTTCACCGCGAGCACCTCGGTCGCCGGCATCGCCACCGCGCAGGGTGACACGCTCGACACGGGCCTCACGGTGTCCCAGGGCATCGTGCTGGCCGACGGCATCGTGCTGCCCGAGAGCATCGTGATCGCCGAGAGCATCGTGATCGCCGAAAGCATCGTGGTCGCCGAGGGCGTCGTGATCGCCGAAGGCGGCGTGTACGCGGAAGCCGGCCCGATGCCGGGCGAATGACGGATCGAACCCGCAGGCAACGAGAGGCAGCCATGACGATCATAGACATGCAGGACTACACCCCGGCCGCGCGGCGCTACTGGTGGACCGTCGTCGTCCTCGGCGTCTGGTCGCTCACCTATTCGGTGTCCCGCGTCGCCAATCTCGAAGCCGGGATGCTGCTGCAGGTGATCGCCGGTGCGCTCGTGGCCGCCATCGCCGGGTTCTTCCCCGTTCGCATCCCCGGCGCCAAGACGGCGATCGCCGGGGGCGAGATGTTCATCTTCCTCATCATGCTGGTCTACGGCGTCCATGCCGCGGTGCTCGCGGCCGCGTTCGAAGGAGGAGTGGCCTCGTGGCGCGCCTCGAAGCGCTGGACGAGCCGCATCGTCACCCCCGCCATGGCTTCGCTCGCCATGCTGATGTGCGCGTCGGTATTCGAAGTGGGGCGCTCGGCGATCCTGGCGGCCGGCTACAACGGCGGCGCCCTGCTGGTGGCCGTGATGGCGTTCGCCGTGCTGTACTGGATCGCCAACACGCTGTTCACCTCGACGCTCATCGCGTTGAAGCGCGGCCAGCCGTTCACGCCCCGCAAGTGGCTGGTGGACATGGCCTGGATCGGCCTTGCCTACGTGACGGGCGCTTCGATCTCGAGCGTCCTCTTCATCGCGTTCCAGCAGTTCGGGCTGCTCGCGCTCATGGTGTCGGCGCCGCTCATCGCGATGTTCCTGTCCACGCTGCACTTCTACTACCAGCACAAGGAAGCCGACCAGCGCCACATGGAGGAGCTCAAGGCGAGCGAAAGCCGCTTCCACAGCGCCTTCTCCCACGCCGCCATCGGCATGGCGCTCGTCACCACGGAAGGCCGCTTCACCCAGGCCAACAAGGCCTTCAGCGACATGCTGGGCCGCAACCCCGCGGAGCTCCTCGCCACGCGCCTGCAGGACGTCGTGAATTCCGCCGACCTGGACGCCCTCATGGGCCCGATCAACAAGCTCGTGAAGGCGGAGCTTCCTTCCGTGCACATGGAGATCCGCGCCAGGCACCGCGACGGCTCCGACGTCTGGATCGCGCTCAACGTCTCGCTCGCCCGCGACTGGCAGATGCACGCCCAGAACCTCATCGTCCAGGCGCAGGACGTGAGCGCCCGCCGCCGCGCCGAGGCCGAGCTCTACCACAACGCCTACCACGACAACCTCACGCAGCTCTACAACCGCGTGCACTTCGACGAGCAGCTGAACCGCGCCATCGCGCGCGTGCAGCGCCATCCCGAGCAGCGCTTCGCGGTGATGTACCTGGACTTCGACCGCTTCAAGGTCGTGAACGACAGCCTCGGCCACCGCGCGGGCGACGAGCTCCTGGTGAACGTGGCGCGGCGCCTTAAGTCGATGCTGCGCGAGACCGACGTGCTGGCGCGCCTGGGCGGCGACGAGTTCGCCATCCTGGTCGAGGACCTGCCGCGCCAGCGCGACGCCGTCGAGCTCGCCGAGCGCATCCACAAGGAGCTGCAGAAGCCCGTGCAGCTGGGCCACATGGAGGTGGCGATCAGCGCCTCCATCGGCATCACCTTCAGCACCAACAACTACCAGAGCTCCGACCAGATCATCCGCGACGCCGACATCGCCATGTACAAGGCGAAGTCCAAGGGCAAGGCGCAGTTCGCGCTGTTCGACTCCAGCCAGCACGCGCACGTCTCCGCGCAGCTGCAGCTGGAAACGGAGCTGCGCAAGGCGCTCGGCAAGGGCCAGATCTACCTCGAGTACCAGCCCATCTGCACGCTGAAGGACTCGAAGCTCGTCGGGTTCGAGGCGCTCGCGCGCTGGAACCACCCGGAGCGCGGCCTGCTCGAGCCCACCATGTTCATCCCGGTGGCCGAGGAGACCGGCCTCATCGTGCCCCTGGGCAACTGGGTGCTCGCCGAGGCGTGCCGCCAGATGCGCGAGTGGCGCGACATCCGCGTCGGCAGCGACCTGCGCATGAGCGTGAACGTCTCCAGCCTGCAGCTCTCGCACCCGGATTTCGTGGCGCACGTGGACCGGTCGCTGCGCGCGGCCGAGATGAAGCCCGCGCAGCTCACGCTCGAGGTCACCGAGAGCGTGCTGATGAACGGCATCGAGAACGCGGTCTCCACGCTCACGGCGCTGCGCCAGATGGGCGTGCAGCTGTCCATCGACGACTTCGGCACCGGTTACTCGTCGCTCTCGTACCTCGCGACGCTGCCCATCGACGCGCTCAAGGTGGACCGCTCGTTCATCGACCGCATGAGCCGCGAGGGCGAAGGCGGCGAGATCGTGAAGGCGATCTTCAAGCTGGGCCAGGCGCTCAGCAAGCAGGTGTACGCGGAGGGGATCGAGACGCGCGCGCAGCTCTCCATCCTGCAGGACCTGGGCTGCGAGTTCGGGCAGGGGTTCCTGCTGTCCCGGCCGGTGACGGCCGAGCGCGCCGGCGGCATCCTCGCCTCCAACGACGGAGCGATGCAGGTCGACGTCGCGTAACCTTCCTCCATAGCCCCATCGGACCCACGCCGCGCGAAGCCTCGCGGGGAGCGCGGCGGCCCAACCGGGCATGGAGGAAGCCTTGGCCACGAGAACCCCTGCGGCGCGCGCCCTGCGCGCCTTCGCTTTCTTCGCGGCGCTCTTCGCCGGCGCCGCGCTCGCCCAGGACAACCCGCTCGCGCGCCGGCCCACCGACCCGCGCAGCGTCCTGCCGGGCAACTGGAACGGCGCCAACCTCGAGAGCCGCAGCAACTGCGCCGCGCCCGAGAACAACGGCGCGCACGGCACCTACGCGGCTTACGTGGTGAGCTTCGATCCGCTCGCCTCGATGCTCGGCGTGGACGAGACGGCCATCACGGGCCTGCACTGCACCTACCTGGGGGCCTATGGCGCCGGCGGCGCCCCCACCTGGGCGGGCACGTACAGCTGCACGGACGGCAAGCAGGGCAGCTTCCGGGCCACCGGCATCCTCGCCACGCCCAACGCGATGTCGCTGCGGCTGTCCATCAAGCTCACCGGAACCGAGACCTGCGACGTGGACTCGATCCTGGGAGGCTCGCGCTTCTAGGCCGCGGGCAGCGTGAAGACGATGCGCGCGCCCTTCCCGCGCGGCTCCGACCGGATGGTGCCGCCATGCGCCTCGACGATCGCGCGGCTGATGGCGAGCCCCAGGCCCGCGCCGCGCCGCTCGGTGGCCGACTCGCCCCGCGTGAACGACTCGAACAGCTCCTCCTCGCGTCCCTTGGGCAGGCCCGGGCCGTTGTCCTCCACGCTCACCTCGACCAGGCGGCCTTCCGGGCGCGCCGTGATCCTCACCTTCGTGCCGGCAGGCGTGTGGCGCACGGCGTTGCCCACGAGGCTCGTGAGCACGCGCTGGATGAGGGCCGGATCGACCAGCACGTGCGGAAGGTCGCGCGGCACCTCCACGGAGACTTCGTGCTTGGCGGTGGCCGCGCCCAGGGCGCGGATCGCGGCGTCCACGAGGTCGGCCACCGCGCGGCGCTCGCGGGCGAGGCTCACCTCGCCGCTGCGCAATCCGGCCATCAGCATCGCGTCGCGCGCGACGTCCACGTAGTACACCCGCTCGAGCGCCGTGGCCACCAGCGCGGCGAAGATCTCGAACTGGTGGCGCTGCTCGGGGATGAAGAGCTCGCGCGTGCGCTCGGGGCGCACCGCGAGCACGCCGCGCACCCGCGTGGGCGAGCGCAGCGGCAGGAACAGGTACTCGTTGGCGGCGAGCGTGTCGGTGCCCGCGCCGGCCTGCTGGGCCTGGTCGAAGGCCCACTGCGCGGCGGTGCTGTCGAACGGGTTGGTCATGCCGCGCGCCGTGGGCGAGACGAGCATGCCGGTCGCGTCCGGCACCAGCAGCGCCACCTTGGCGCGGAAGTGGCGCGCCATGAATTCCTCGGTGGTCTCGATCACCTGCATCGAGTTCCTGAGCCGCGCCAGGTCGCGCGCGAACTCGTAGAGCGTGCGCGCGCGCCTCTCGCGGTGCGAGGCCACGCGCGCCTGGAAGCGCAGCCGCCCGGCGAGCTCGCCGATCAGCGCCCCCGAGGTGAACATCACCGCGAACGTGAAGAGGTGCTGCGGGTCGGTCACCATCAGCGAGAAGCGCGGCGGGACGAAGAAGAAGTCGAACGCGAGCACGTTGATCGCCGAGGCCACGATGGCGGGCCCGCGCCCCCATCTCACCGCGAAGAGCACCACGGTGAGCATGTAGATCATGGAAACCGTGGCGAGGTCGAGGGCCTGGTGCAGCGCCCCCATGAGCGCGGTGGCCGCGGCGCAGGCGAGCACGGTCCACACGTAGCGCACGCGCTTCTCGCCCACGCGGCTGCCCTCGCCTTCGCGCTCGCGCACCTGCGCCGGCTCCGCCGCGACGCCCGCGCTCGCGCCCGCGCGCCCGATCTCGATCACGTCCAGGCTCTCGGCGGCGCCCGCCACCTGGTCGCTCATGCTGCGCGTGAAGGCCACGCGCCGCGGGCGGCCCCTCCCCACCACCACCGTGCCGATGTTCTGCTCGCGGGTGTATTCGACGATCGCCTGGCCCACGTCGTTGCCGGTGAGGATCGTGCTGTCGGCGCCGAGCTCCTCGGCCAGGCGCACCACCCCCAGCACGCGCCCGCGCTCCTCGTCGGGGAGCCGCTGCAAGTCCGGCGTCTCGACGTACGCGGCCGTCCACGGCGCGCCCAGGCGCCTTGCGAGCCGCGCGGCGCTGCGCACCACGTGCTCGGCGCCGCGCTCGGGGCCGATGCAGCAAAGCAGCCGGCCCTGCGTCTTCCATACCGCCTCGATCGACTTGTCGACGCGGTACTTCTGCAGCTCGTCCTCGACCACGTCGGCCGTGCGCCGCAGCGCGATCTCGCGCAGCGCGAGCAGGCTTCCCTTCTTGAAGTACGTGCCCTCGACGCCCTTCTCGTCGGCGCCCACGTGCACCATGCCCTCGCGCAGGCGCAGCAGCAGCTCGTCGGCGGACATGTCCACCATCACCGTCTCGTCGGCGGTGTCGAAGAACGTGTCGGGCACGGTCTCGGCCTCGCGGATGCCGGTGATCTCGCCCACCACGTCGTTCAGGCTCTCGAGGTGCTGCACGCTCATGGTGGTGAAGACGTCCACGCCGTTGGCGAGCAGCTCGTCCACGTCGTTCCAGCGCTTCGGGTGGCGCGCGCCGGGCGGGTTGGAGTGCGCGAGGTCGTCGAGGAGGAGCACCTGGGGACGGCGCTTCAACGCGCCGTCGAGGTCGAGCTCGCCGTCGGGCGCGCCGCCCGCGGGCAGGCGCTCGAAGCCGTCGAGCAGCACGCGGTCGGCGCTCTCGTGGCTGTCCACCACGCCGACCACGACGTCGCGCCCCGCCTCGCGCATCCTGTGGGCGGCGCCGAGCATCGCGTTGGTCTTGCCCGCGCCGGGGAACGCGCCGAAGAAAATCTTGAGCTTGCCGCGTGCGGCCGCCTGAGTCATGGATAATTTTACTCCGGCCCCTGTCCATGCATGGGGTGGGCTACAATCCGCCCGCAGAGTCCCGCCATGGACGAATCGCTCCTTCTTGCGCGCGCCCAGTTCGGCCTGAACATCGGGTTCCACATCCTGTTCCCGGCCGTGACCATCGCGCTCGCGTGGTTCCTGCTCGGCTTCCGCATTGCGTACGAGCGCACGCGCGACCCGCAATGGCTCGCCACGTACAAGCTGTGGGTGAAGATCTTCGCGCTCACCTTCGCGATGGGGATCGTGACCGGCGTCACCATGTCGTTCCAGTTCGGCACCAACTGGCCGGGCTACATGAACAACGTGGGCGCGATCGCGGGGCCGCTGCTTTCCTACGAGGTGCTCACCGCGTTCTTCCTCGAGGCCACCTTCCTCGGGATCATGCTGTTCGGCATGAACCGCGTGCCCGGATGGCTGCACATCACGTCGACCACGCTGGTGGCCTTCGGCACCACGGTCTCCGCGTTCTGGATCCTTGCGCTCAACTCGTGGATGCAGACGCCCACGGGGCAAGTCCGCAGCGCCGGCCAATGGATCGCAGGCGACTGGCTCGAGGTGATCTTCAACCCGTCCTTCCCGTACCGTTTCGCGCACATGCTGATCGCCTCGGGCATCACGGCGTCGTTCGTGATGGCCGGGCTCTCGGCGTGGCGGCTGCTCCGGGAAGCGGGCGACCCCGGCGCGCGGCGCACGCTGCGCGCCGGCCTCGTCACCGCGGCGATCCTCGTGCCGGTCCAGGTCTTCGTGGGCGACCAGCACGGCCTGAACACGCTCGAGCACCAGCCGGCGAAGATCGCCGCGATGGAGGCGTTGTGGCACACGGAGCGCGGCATGCCGCTCGTGCTCTTCGCGGTGCCCAACGAGGAGCAGCGCCGCAACGACTACTCGATCGAGCTCCCCTACGCGGGCAGCCTCATCCTCAAGCACGACATCCACGGCGAGGTGAAGGGGCTCGACGCGTTCGAGCCCAACCGCCCCCCGGTGTGGCCGCTCTTCTACGGCTTCCGCCTGATGGTGGGCATGGGCGTGCTCATGCTGCTCGTGTCGTGGTACGCGGCGTGGGCCACCCGGGGCGGGCGGGCGGCGCCGCGCCCGCTGCTCTGGACGCTCGCGACGTTCACGTTCTCGGGCTGGATCGCCACGCTCTCGGGCTGGATCGTCACCGAGGTGGGCCGGCAGCCGTGGCTCGTGACGGGCCTGCTGCGCACCGCCGACGCGGTGGGCGAGATCCACGGCTCGCAGCTGGGCGCGAGCCTCACCGGCTACGTGGTCACCTACGCGGGGCTCTTCGCGGCATACATGGTGGTCCTCACGCACCTGGCGGGCGATGGGGCGCCCGCGGGGCCCGACGGCGAAGCGAGCGTCGTCGCGCTGGCACGCGCCGCGCAATGACCATGGACCTGTCCGTCTTCTTCATGGGGTTGATGGGCGTGGCGGTGCTCGCCTACGTCGTGCTCGACGGCTACGACCTGGGCGTCGGGATGCTGATGCCGGCGGCGAGCGAGGAAGAGCAGTCCACCATGGTCGCCTCGATCGCGCCGTTCTGGGACGCGAACGAGACATGGCTCGTGCTCGGCGTGGGCGTGCTGCTCGCGGCGTTCCCGCGGGCGCACGGCGTGGTGCTGGGCGCGCTCTACCTGCCGGTGGTGGCCATGCTGGTGTCCCTCATGCTGCGCGGCGTGGCCTTCGAGCTGCGCGTGAAGGCGGTGGGCTGGCACCGCGAGCTGTGGAATTGGCTCTTCTGGGCCGGATCGTTCGGCGCGTCCTTCTGGCAGGGCGTGATGCTGGGGCGCTACATCACGGGCTTCCAGGGCGGGTTCGGCTACTGGATGTTCGCGCTGGTCGTGGGCGCGAGCCTGTGCGGCGGCTACGTGCTGCTGGGCGCGACCTGGCTCGTGTACAAGACCGAGGGCGAGCTTCGCCGCAGGTCGCTCGCGTGGGCACGCTGGGGGCTGCTGTGGGTCGCGCTCGGCGTGGCGCTGGTGAGCCTCGCAACGCCGCTCGTTTCGGCCACCGTGCGCGACAAGTGGTTCGATTTCCCGCGCACGCTGTGGGTGATGGCGCTGCCGCTCGCGACGCTCGCATGCGGCGCATGGCTCTGGCGCATGACGCGCCGGCTGGGCGCCGGCTCGAAGCGCGACTACGCGCCCTACGCGCTCGCCGTGGCGATCTTCGCGCTCGCCTTCCTCGGCCTCGCCTACAGCATCTACCCGTACGTGGTGATCGACCAGCTCACCATCTGGGAGGCCGCCGCCCATCCTTCGGCGCAGAAGGCGCTCTTCATCGGCGCGGTGATCGTGGTGCCGTTCATCGTCGCCTACACGATCCTCTCGTACCGCGTGTTCGGCGGGAAGGCGCGCGGCAAGCTCTACGAGTAGCCGGCTACTTCTCGATCATCCCGCGCTTGTCCTTCACGTCCTTCCACTCGTCGGCGTCGGGGGGGGCGGGCTTGCGCTCGACGATCGGCTTCCAGACCTTGGCGAGCTCCGCGTTAAGGCCGATGAAGTCCTTCTGGTCGCCCGGGACGTCGTCCTCGGCGAAGATCGCCTCCACGGGGCATTCGGCCACGCACAGCGTGCAGTCGATGCACTCGTCGGGATCGATCACCAGCATGTTGGGCCCTTCCCGGAAACAGTCGACGGGGCAGACGTCCACGCAGTCCGTGTACTTGCACTTCACGCACGACTCGGTGACCACGTATGCCATCGAACGACCCCTCGCGAAGGCCCGGAAGGAAGATCGTCGATTTTAGCAGACCGATGCGGCCCGGCCCAAGCCGCCGCTTGCCCCGGAAGGCGGTTTTTGGTCTACGATAACGGCATACGAGCGCCCCGGTTCCCCCCGAACCCCCTCTCGCGGGCGCCTCCAAAACCATCCGAGGAAACATGGCAGAGAAAATCGTTCACATCACCGACGACACGTTCGAGACCGAGGTCCTGCAGTCGCAGACGCCCGTCCTGGTCGACTACTGGGCGGAGTGGTGCGGCCCCTGCAAGATCATCGCGCCGGTGCTCGACCAGATCGCCAAGGACTACGAGGGGCGCCTGAAGGTGGCCAAGCTCAACATCGACGAGAACCAGGTGACGCCGCCCAAGTACAACGTGCGCGGCATCCCCACCCTCATGCTCTTCAAGAACGGCTCGCTGGAAGCCCAGAAGGTGGGCGCCGTCTCGCGCACCCAGCTCGCGGCCTTCATTGACAGCAATATCTGAACCCGATAATCTCACCCGGACCCTGGCCGCTTCCCCGCAACGATCGCCCGACACTGGGCCGCTCGTCCCCGCCAGGCCAAACCCCCGATTCCTGAAGCGCTTTACCCGTATCGACGGCCCGTGAGGTCTTCCGGGCCCGGCCTCCAAAACCCTCCTCGCAGGATCGCTGCATGCACCTATCCGACCTCAAACTGAAGCACGTCCAGGAGCTCGTCGACATGGCCAACACGGCCGAGCTCGAGGGCGCCAACCGTTTGCGCAAGCAGGAACTCATCTTCGCGCTCCTGAAGAGCCACGCGAAGAAGGGCGAGGCGATCTTCGGCGACGGAACCCTCGAAGTCCTCCAGGACGGCTTCGGGTTCCTGCGCTCGCCCGACACCTCCTACCTCGCCGGGCCCGACGACATCTACGTCTCGCCTTCCCAGATCCGCCGCTTCAACCTGCACACGGGCGACTCCATCGAGGGCGAGATCCGCACGCCGAAGGACGGCGAGCGCTACTTCGCCCTGGTGAAGGTCGACAAGGTGAACGGCGAGCCGCCCGAGAACGCGAAGAGCAAGATCCTCTTCGAGAACCTCACGCCGCTGCACCCCGACGAGGTGATGAACCTCGAGCGCGACATCAAGGCCGAGGAGAACCTCACCGGCCGCATCCTCGACATCATCGCGCCCATCGGCAAGGGCCAGCGCGGCCTCATCGTCTCCCCGCCCAAGGCCGGCAAGACGGTGCTCATGCAGCACATGGCCCACGCCATCACCGCGAACCACCCCGAGGCGGTCCTCATCGTGCTGCTCATCGACGAGCGCCCCGAGGAAGTCACGGAGATGACGCGCACGGTGCGCGGCGAGGTCGTGGCTTCCACGTTCGACGAGCCGGCCACGCGCCACGTGCAGGTGGCCGAGATGGTGATCGAGAAGGCCAAGCGCCTGGTCGAGCACAAGAAGGACGTGGTGATCCTGCTCGACTCGATCACGCGCCTCGCGCGCGCCTACAACACGGTCGTTCCCGCATCCGGGAAGGTGCTCACCGGCGGCGTCGATTCGAACGCCCTGCAGCGCCCCAAGCGCTTCTTCGGCGCGGCGAGGAACGTCGAGGAAGGCGGCTCGCTCACCATCATCGCGACGGCCCTCATCGACACGGGCTCGCGCATGGACGACGTGATCTACGAGGAATTCAAGGGCACCGGCAACATGGAGATCCACCTGGATCGCCGCATGGCCGAGAAGCGCCTCTACCCGTCGCTCAACGTGAACCGCTCCGGCACGCGCCGCGAGGAGCTGCTCATCGGCCCCGACATCCTTCCCAAGGTGTGGATCCTGAGGAAGCTGCTGTTCGGCATGGACGAGCTCGAGGCGACGGAATTCCTGCTGGATAAGTTGAGGGCCACGAAGAACAATGATGAGTTCTTCGGCTCCATGAAGAAGGGATGAGCCGAAGGCTCAGGGGCATCGGGGCCGCGTAGGGCGGTAACGAAAAACGTCACCCAAAGCAGCCTTCGGGCCAAAAAACCCTGTCCGCTCAAAGACCTGCGTCTACGCCAGCGGCACTACAAGCCCTTGCTTTGATTGACCTTTTCTGGGATAATTTGGGTTTTCCGGGCACCCGCGCACCACCACAGTTCGTGCCCACCCACAAGGCGAAAATCATGAAAGACGGCATCCACCCCAATTATCGCGAGGTCGTTTTCCTCGACACCAGCTGCGACTTCGGCTTCGTGACGCGCTCGACCGTGGCCACGAACGAAACCATCAAGTGGAAGGACGGCAAGGAATATCCGGTCTACAAGATCGAGATCTCGGCCGAATCCCACCCGTTCTACACGGGCAAGCAGAAGATCGTGGACACCGCCGGCCGCGTGGACAAGTTCAAGAAGCGCTACGCGCGCAAGGGCACCGCGAAGGCGGCCGAGTAATTCCCGCCCGCCGAGCCGAACAAGGCAGCCCCCGGGCTGCCTTTTTTGTTTAAATCGCCGCCATGACGATCCTCGAGGACTCCGCGCGCGGCCGCATCGCCTACGACGGCACGCGCACGCCCCTCAAGACGGCCCTGTTTCTGCTCGTGTGCGTCGCCTGGCTCTTGCCCGGCCTGGTGGGGCACGACCCCTGGAAGTACGACGAGGCGGTCGTCTTCGGCGCGGTGAACGAGATCCTCAAGTCGGGCGACTGGGTGTCGTTCCGCATCGCGGGCGAGCCGTTCCTCGACCGCGCGCCGCTCTTCATGTGGGTGGCGGCGCTCTTCGCGAAGGTCTTCGGCCTGGTGTTGCCGGTGCCGGACGCCGCGCGCCTCGCCTCGGGCTTCTTCATGGCGTGCACGCTCGCGCTCATCTCGGCGGCGAGCCGCGAGCTGATGGGCGCGCGCGCCGTGCGCGAAGCCGTGCTGCTCTTCATCGGCTGCCTGGGCCTGTTGCTGCGCGCCCACGAGATGATGCCGGACCTCGCGGGCCTCACCGGCATCGCCCTGGGATTGCACGGCCTCATCGTCTCGGCACGGCGCCCGCGGCTGGGCGGCGCGCTCGCCGGCGCCGGCGTGGGCGTGGCGTTCCTCGGCAACGGCTTCCTGCCCGCGGCGCTGCTGGTGGCGACGTGGGCCGCCCTGCCGGCCGCGAGCCCGCTCTGGCGCACGCGCGCCTATGGACAAGCCCTGGGCATCGCCGTGCTCGTGGCGGCGCCCCTGGTGGCCCTCTGGCCCGCCATGCTGGCCTTCTCGGGCCCGGGATCGCTCGGCGCGTGGCTGGCGAGCGCCACGGCATCGCGCTGGACCGACGCCACGGGGAGCGAACGGTTCTCGGAGATGTTCTATTTCGCGCGCGTGCTGCCGTGGTACGCGTGGCCCGCCTGGCCGCTCGCCGCGTGGACGCTGTGGCGGGCCCGGCGCACCTTCGCGGGGCGGCGCGACGTGATGCTGCCGGCGATCGCTTTCGTCGTCTTCTTCCTCGCCGTTTCCATCTTCGGCGATTCGCGCGAGCCCAACGGCCTCGTGCTGCTCGTGCCGCTCGCGCTCCTCGGCGTGGCGGAGCTCGATTCGCTGCCCCGCGGCGCGGCGAGCGCGCTCGACTGGTTCGGCATGATGACCTTCCTGCTGATCGCGGCGCTGCTGTGGGTCGGCTACGTGGCGGCGATGACCGGCCGCCCGGAGGCCGCGGCGGCCGCCATCGCCCGCGAGGTGCCCGGCTTCAAGTACCCGTTCAGCTTCATCGCCTTCGCGCTCGCCTCGCTCCTCACGCTCGTCTGGGTCGCGGTGGTCGCGCGGTCGCTGCGCTCCAACCGGCGCGCGCTGGTGAACTGGGCCGCGGGCATCACCATGGCGTGGATGCTGATGATGACGCTCGGCCTGCCGCTGGTGGACACGGCGCGCAGCTACCGCACCCTCGCCGCGCGGGTGGCGGCGCGGATTCCCCCGGGCACGTGCGTCGCGCGGCGCAACGTGGCCGACGCGCAGCGCGCGCTGCTCGACTACTTCGTGGGGCTTCGCACCGTGCGCCTGGAAGATCCCGCGGCGGCCCGCTGCGGCATGCTGCTCGCGCAAGCGTCGCCGTCGCGCATCGTGCCGCCGGGAAGCGGCTGGACGGAAGCCTGGCGCGGCTCGCGCCCCGGCGACCGCAACGAGCTCTTCATCCTCTACCGGCGGACAGGCGCGAGTCGATGAGCTCGATCCAGTGGCGCACCGGCACGGCGGCCACCGGATCCATGTGCGTGAGGCACCCCACGTTCGCGGTGGCGATCACCGCCGGCGTCCCGGATTCGAGCGACGTCACCTTCCGGTCGCGCAGCCGACGCGAGATCTCCGGCTGCAGCAGCGAGTAGGTCCCCGCCGAGCCGCAGCACAGGTGCGCATCGGGCACTTGCGTGAGCGTGAAGCCCGCATCCTGCAGGAGCGGCTCGACCAGGCCCAGCAGCCGCTGGCCGTGCTGCAGGCTGCACGGCGAGTGGAACGCGACGCGCCGGCCGTCGCCGGGAGGGTAGGCCGGGGCGAGGCGCGCGCGCTCCGCGCTGAGCACCTCGGAGAGGTCCTTCGCCAGATGGGAGATGCGCGTGGCCTTGGCGGCGTACGCCGGATCGTGCTGCAGCAGGTGCCCGTACTCCTTCACCATCGTGGCGCAACCGCTCGCGGTGACCACGATCGCCTCCGCGCCCGCCTCGATCTGCGGCCACCAGGCGTCGATGTTGGCCTTGGCGTAGGCGAGCGACTCGCGTTGGTAGTCGAGGTGCATGACGACCGCCCCGCAGCAGCCGGAGCCGATCGCGCGCACGAGCGAGATGCCGAGGCGGTCGAGGACGCGCGCGGCGGCCGCGTCGATCGAGGGGGCGATCGCCGGCTGCACGCAGCCGTCGAGCAGCAGCATGCGCCGCGCGTGCCGCGCGGTGGGCCAGGCGCCGGCATCGCGCCTGGCGGGAATCTTCGCCGCCAGCCGGGCAGGCAGGACCGGTTTCATGGCGCGGCCCAGGCCCAGCAGCGCCCCGAAGAGCGGCCCCTCGGGGAGCACGCTCTTGAGGACCCAGCGGCGCATGCGATCGAGCGGCGAGCGCGCGACGCGCGACTGGACCACGGCGCGCCCCACGTCCACGAGCTTTCCGTACTCGACGCCCGACGGGCACGTCGTCTCGCACGCGCGGCAGGTGAGGCAACGGTCCAGGTGCAACTGGGTGAGCTGGGTGACCGGCGCGCCCTCCAGCATCTCCTTCATGAGGTAGATGCGGCCGCGCGGGCTGTCGAGCTCGTCGCCCAGCAGGTTGTATGTGGGACAAGTGGCGAGGCAGAAGCCGCAGTGCACGCATTTGCGCAGGATCGCGTCGGCCTCGCGCCCCTGCGGCGAATCCTTGATCCAGTCGGCGAGGTTCGTCTGCATCAGAAGGCGTACATGCGGCCGCGGTTGAGGATGCCGGCCGGGTCGAACGCTTCCTTGAGGCGACGGTGGATCTTCGCGAGCGCCGGCTGCAGCGGCTGGAAGACGCCGATCGAGCCGTCGCCGCCGCGAAAGAGCGTGGCATGGCCGCCGGTGCGCTGAAGCGACGAGCGCACGTCGAGCGCATTGATCTCGCCCGCGACCCAGCGCACGCCCCCGCCCCACTCGATCAGCTGCGCGCCCGTCGCGATGGGCGGCGCGGCCTGCGGGACCGAAAGGCGCCACAGGAGGGGCGAGCCCGCGAAGAACGCCAGGCGCTGCTCGCGCAGATCGCGCCAGTAATCGCCCGCATCGACGCCGGCACCGCCCATCTTCGCCTTGGCCGCGGCGACGGCGGGCGGCGCGCCCGAGAGGCGCACGCGCAGCCGTCCGTCCTGCCACGCGGTCGCCGATAGCGGCAGCGGCTGGCCGGCCCACAGGTTGCATTGCTCGATGGCGCGCGCCTCGTCCATCTCGAACTCGAGCGTGGCCTCGGCCGCGGGCAGCGGCAGCACCTTGAACGAGATCTCGGTGATCACGCCGAGCGTGCCGAGCGCCCCGGCCATGAGGCGCGAGACGTCGTATCCGGCCACGTTCTTGATCACGCGGCCGCCGAACGCGAGGTCCTCGCCCTTGCCGTTCACGATGCGCGTGCCGAGCACGAAATCGCGCACCGCGCCGGCGTAGGGACGGCGCGGGCCCGAAAGGCCGGCCGCCACGGCGCCTCCGATCGTCGCCCCGGGACCGAAGTGCGGCGGCTCGAAAGCGAGCATCTGGCGCTCGGCGGCGAGCGCGGCCTCGAGCTCCTCGAGCCGCGTTCCCGCGCGCACGGTCACCACAAGCTCCTTCGGCTCGTAGGCGACGATGCCCGCGTGGGAAGAGACGTCGAGGATCTCGCCCTCGCTTCGCTCGCCGTAGAAATCCTTGCTCCCGCCGCCGCGGATGCGAAGGGGCGCCTTGCGCGCCGCATGGTCGCGGACCTTCTCGCAGAGCCCGGCGATGAACGCGTCG
>Ga0335069_10002025_pt1 | contig 31710 bp, 26 predicted proteins | sample Lox_Sample_11_FD_206714 | JGI IMG/M metagenome (GOLD analysis project Ga0335069, IMG submission 206714) | Soil microbial communities from Loxahatchee National Wildlife Refuge, Florida, United States - Lox_Sample_1.1 | ecosystem: Environmental > Terrestrial > Soil > Wetlands | place: USA...
GCCGGCTTCTTCTTCCAACAAATTCCGGCGGTCATAGACCGCCGCTACAGCAAATTGACCCACTAGCCCCGCGACGGCGGGCGAGACGCCCGCGCTACGAGTCTGCCACGGCTAGGCTTCGAGGCGCAGGCCTTTGAGGTAAGCGAAGCTGATCTTGATCGCTTCGAGCGGCGGCACGTCGCACTGATCCTGCTCAACGATAATGTGCTTGGCTCCCGCCTCCTGCACATGCGCGAAAATCTTATGCCAGTCAATCCGGCCCTGTCCGACGGAAGCGAAGGGATTCACCTTCTCCTTGGGATCTTCGTGGGGATTGATGGCCACACCTTTTTTCACGTCCTTGATGTGGAGAAGCGGGAAGCGTCCCGGGTAGCTGTGCCAGTAAGTAAGCGGGTCCTGGCCGGCGTACGTAGCCCAGAAGATGTCCATTTCCATCTTCAGCAACTGGGGATCGCACCGCTTCAGCATCAGGTCGTAGCCGGCGTCGCCGCCCGTGTGCTCGAACTCGTGAAAGTGGTTGTGGTAGCAGAATTGGATTCCCGCGGCGGCAGACAGTTTCCCGCATTCATTGTAGAGGTCCGTCCGGCGCTTCCAAGCCTCTGCATTGATGCGCGGATTGTCGCCGATGACCGCGTAACGGACGCCGTAAGCGTGGGCTGCGTCCAATGTCTTCTTCCAGTCCTCAACGGTTTTGGGGGAATCGTAGTAGCCGCTGGGCATTGTAAGGCCCGCCGCCGCCAGCGCCTTCCTGAGCCTGGCCGGATCGACGCCCAGCCCGGTTTCCACTTGCTTGTACCCCACGGCAGCAATCTGCTTCAGAGTGCCCTCGGGGTCTTTCGCGAACAGGTCGCGTACCGTGAAGATTTCGAGACCAATGGGTCCTGTCCAGGCTGGCCTTCCAGCCGCCCGCAAGGAGACTGCTCCCGCGCCGGCAACGGCTCCGGCGATGGCTTTCGCTAGAAGGTCCCTACGTGTAAGCATGTGTTGTCCTCCCCCCTAAGTCGCTTCGTCTGGAAGCGCCCGGTAACATACCTCTGGCCGCGCCCGATTGCAATAAGGGAGCCCTATTTTTCGGGCTTCAGGTAGACCACACCCAGGGGAGGAAGGGTTAGTTCCACATGATGGGCTTGGCCCTGCCAGGGATTGGCAAGAGCCTGGCGGCCGGGCCCATTAGTGGCACCGCTGCCGCCAAACTTCACGTCATCCGTATTCAGGATCTCGCGATAGAAACCCATCTCCGGCACGCCCACGCGGTAGCCGTGGCGCACGATGGGAGTGAAGTTGCAAACCACCACCACGTGGTCGTCCGCCGTCTTACCCTTCCGCAGAAAGGCGATAACGGAGTTATCGGAATCGTGAAAGTCGATCCACTCAAATCCCGAATGCTCAAAATCAATCTGGTGCAGCGCGGGTTCGGCGCGGTAGAGGCGGTTGATCTCAGCGACCAATTCTTGCAGTTTACGATGGGGGTCGTATTCCAGCAGGTTCCAGTCGAGGCTCTTGCTCTCGCTCCATTCATTCCACTGCCCCAGCTCGCCGCCCATGAAGAGCATCTTCTTGCCCGGATGTGCGTAAAGAAAGGCGTAGAGCGAGCGCAGGTTGGCGAATTGCTGCCAGTAGTCGCCGGGCATCTTCGCCAGCAGCGAGCGCTTGCCGTGCACTACCTCATCGTGCGAAAGCACGAGCACAAAGTTCTCGTTGAAAGCGTAGAGCAGCGAAAACGTCAGGTGGTTATGGTGGAACTTGCGGTGGACAGGATCGTGGCCGAAATAGAGCAGCATGTCGTGCATCCAGCCCATGTTCCACTTCAGGCTGAAGCCCAGGCCGCCGACGTAAGTGGGCCGCGAGACCATGGTCCAGGCTGTGGATTCTTCCGCGATGGTCAGGGTGCCGGGATGCTCGCCGTGGGTGTGCTCGTTGAAGCGCTTGATGAAATCGATCGCCTCCAGGTTTTCGTTGCCCCCGAAGACATTCGGCACCCACTCGCCGGGCTTGCGCGAGTAATCGAGATAAAGCATGGACGCCACGGCATCCACACGCAGGCCGTCCACGTGATACTTCTCGAGCCAGAACAGCGCGCTGGTCCAGAGGAAATCTCTCACCTCGTTACGGCCGTAATTGAAGATGCAGGTGCCCCAATCCGGGTGCTTGCCCAGGCGGGGGTCGGCGTGCTCATACAGGTGCGTGCCGTCGAACAACGCCAGCCCATGCGCGTCGGCGGGGAAGTGCGCCGGCACCCAGTCGAGAATCACGCCAATTCCGTGCTGGTGCAGGTGATCCACAAAGTACATGAAATCTTCCGGCGTTCCGAAGCGGCTGGTGGGGGCGAAGTAGCCCGTGGTTTGATAGCCCCACGATTCGTCGAGAGGATGCTCCATCACGGGCAGCAATTCGACGTGCGTAAAACCCAGCTTGGCGACGTACTCGGCAAGTTGGTGCGCCAGGTCGCGGTAGTTCAGCACGCCGCCGTCGCCCGTGCGCCGCCACGAGCCGAGATGTATCTCGTAGATCGAAACCGGAGTGTTCAGCGCTTGCCGGGTGGTGCGCTCGGCCGTCCACGCCTGATCGTGCCAGGTGTAACGGTCGATGTTGTAGACAATCGACGCCGTCTTGGGCCGCACCTCGGCGTAGAAACCGTAAGGATCCGTCTTGAGCCCCAGGTAGTTGTTGTAGCGTCCCTTGATTTCGTATTTGTAGATTTCGCCTTCGCCGAGGCCGGGAAGAAAGAGTTCCCACACGCCGGTCGCGCCGCGTACGCGCATGGGGTGACACCGGCCGTCCCAATTGTTGAAATCCCCGACCACACTCACCCGCTGAGCATTGGGAGCCCACACCGCAAAGGCCACGCCGCGCACGCCGCCCACTTCCGTCACGTGCGCACCCAACTTCTGGTAGCTCTTGAAGTGCTGGCCTTCCGCCAGCAAATGAAGGTCAAAATCGGAGAGGACCGGTGGGAACCGATAAGGGTCGTCGAATTCGTGCACACCGCCATCATCCGTCCGTAAGCGGTAGGGAAAAACCGACTGCTCACCGGGGAACACCGCCTCAAAGAAGCCGTCCTGGTGAATCCGCTGGAGCGGCACCACGTCCGCTTCCTCCGGGCCGCGTACGACCCAAGCCTCTCCCGCGTGCGGCAGGAAGGCCCTGACCACTGCGGCTGGTTGGCCGTCGATCTCGACGAAATGCAAGCCGAGAACGTGGAAAGGATCTGTATGCGCCGCCCGCAGGATCAGGTTGATCTCTTCAGGTGACGCTGTAGTCTTGGCCAGGAGTTTCAGTCGAGCCGCCATACTGTCCATTCTACATGAGGAAGGCGGAGATGAGGGAAAGAAGGGTACGCGACACAATAGTCATGGTCGCCGCAGGCTAATGGTGTGGCACACCGTGCGAGTGGTAGTGAGTGGTAGCCGCAGTCAGTGCCGTTCTGACCGTGGGTTCTTCCTTCGAAACCAAGCAAGGGCTGGATTATTTCGGTAAGCGCGGTTAGCCGCGATGGTCAGACCGGTCATGGGAAAAGCCCACGGTCAGAAAGACACTGACCGTGGCTACCAACTTCTACCAACTTCGGCACCCGACATCAAAAACCGATGCCTGCGCCACTCGGCCGAAATGCAACCCCCGTGGCTCAATCGTGCGCTATGCCTGGTAAGAAACTCACCCTTAGAGCAAGAAGTTGCACCGCGAGCGTTAGAATGCACACCAGCGCGCTTGCCATTGCATTGGTCCTGCCCCGCATGCGCGTTGCCGCCGCGAGTCCCAGGATCGCCGAAACTCCCACCACGAACGTCATGGCGACCTCAAGGGGCGAGAACGCGCCCGAAATCACGTGCACCCAGCCGAGGAGAAAGAGCCAAATCAGGCTCATGAGTAAGAGCCAGCACAGAAAACAGGGCACTGCGGTCCATTTGCTCCACTGCGAATCGCGCCACCCCAATATTACGGTCAGCCACACAGGCGCAGTCTGTATGAAGTGGCGTAGCACCTCGTGTGACACCACGCCGACGACGTACAGCCCAGCAATAAGAAAGAGTGCGTAGAATGCGAGAACACGCGAAGCTTTCGATTTACCCATGGTCGCGCCCCCACGGTCAATACGAGCGCCAGATCGCCGGAGTTCCCGAATATAACCCGGCTCCCCGGGTGGCGTGTACGTCCCGAAATCTTTCTCCCGGGGTGGCGCAGACATCGTTCTTTGATGTCTGCGTCGATCGAGTTAGGGCAGCAGGTCCATGGCGAGGAGTGAGGAATCCTGCAAGGCATAGAACCGGAAGCTTGACCAAGCCCACTGGTCGGGAGATGAAACGAGCCGGCGCTTCACAGGGTTGCCATGCACATAGTTCAACTTCTCCACGCGCTTCATTTCGCTCCAGACGTTCATATCGTAGAACCGCCTTTGCCAGACCCGAAAGTGGGCATGGTCGTGGACCGTGGCAGGGAGTGTGACCCGCTCCAGCATCCTTCCGCACCAGGCAAAGTGCAGGTTGTGGCGGAGATTCTTGAGGATGAACTTGGCAGTCCGTTCTTCCAAGCTCCGCATGATCTGGGAAGGATTGGCCACGTCGGAAGGCCAGAGCAGCAAGTGAAAATGCTCCGGCATCAGGACGTAGCCGATGATGCGAAATCCCAATTCGGTGCGCAGATCCCCGAGCACAGCGATGAAGTTGTGCTTGAATAGATCGGAGTCGAAAAGCCGGACGCGGCGATAGGTGCTGGTGGTGAGGTAATGAAGGTGGTTGAGGCCGTAGAAATGCCGCTGCCGAACCATTTGCATATCCTATCGTTTGGTATATCGCAGACATCAAAAAACGATGTCTGCGCCACCCGAACTCGGAGGAGTATTGTCGGGACCTGTGCGACCGGGCGGTACTACGAGACGTATGCGCCGCTCGCCCCGACGTTCATGATCTCAAGGATCCTGGAGCCGTATTTTTGTGCTCTCCAGTCGCCCAGGCCTTTGACTCTCTTGAGGTCGTCCAGCGTCCTCGCCGGCATCTGGACAATCTCTTCGAGCCACCGATTCTGCGCCACCATATAGAGCGGGACGCCTTCCTGGGCCGCCTGATCCGCCCGCCATTTCTTCAGTGCGAGAATCATCCTTCCCTGCGCGCCGGTCAGGGTCACGCTGGGCTGCGCTGGGCGAGTTTCTTGGGCCGGGGCATGGGCATCGAGCGTGTGATACGTGGAAGCCGGGTTCTTGGGCGCGGCGGGGAAGCCTTCCTCATAGAAGATCATCGCCGACCACGCGGGGCCGGTGGGTTGCGTGGCCAGCGACGCAAAAATGCGCTTCACGTTCTTCGTTTCCAGAAACGTGTTTAGGGTTCGCTCTTTGTCCAGAGCGCGATCAGAATCGATAGGAATACTGAAAGTCCTGCACTGCATGAGACCTCCTGCACTCGAAGTGTCCGCTCATTCCACAGACATCATCGGCAGCCCGGAAGGTCAGCATGAAGGAATCCTCATTTCGTGGAAACAGGCCCGCGGCAGCCCCCCCTGCGCCCGTCCAGCACTGTAGCGGCGCTCTATGAGCGCCGCTACAACAGCGGGGGCAGGGCCGCGAACAGCCAACCTCAGACTGGAACGCCGGCTGGCGCAGACCTCTGCCTTCGGAGGTCTGCGATCTCGCCGGAGACGTGGTCTCGACACGGGGACACTGCGTACCCCAATGGCGAGCGCCGCTCGCCCCTACTTTCGAGGTGCGGCGTGTCCGTTATCAGCGGATTAGGGTCAGCGGCAGGGAAACCCGCGCAATCCGCGTTATGATGAACTGAGTGCTGGGGTGGGCACATGCTCATCCGGCCACGGCGGTCCAAGGAGGGCAGCATGCAAGCGAGGGAGAATCGGCGAGTGGTTCTTGCGGCGCGGCCGAAGGGCGAGCCTCGGGCGGAAGACTTTCGGTTGGAGACAGTGGCGCTTCCCTCGCCCGGCGAGGGCCAAGTGTCGTTGCGCACGATTTACCTCTCGCTCGACCCCTACATGCGCGGCCGCATGAATGCGGGTCCCTCCTACGCGGCCCCGGTGGAAGTGGGCGAAGTGATGGAAGGTGGAACAGTCAGCCAGGTACTGGAATCGCGCGCGCCCGCTCTCACGCCCGGCGACATCGTTCTCGGCCAAACCGGATGGCAGGAGTACGCGGTGGCCGCGGCCCGCGCCTTGCGGAAACTCGACGCGGCCCGCGCGCCGATCTCGACAGCCCTGGGTGTGCTGGGTATGCCGGGCTTGACGGCTTACACGGGACTGCTGAACATCGGCCAGCCGAAGCCGGGCGAGACCGTCGTGGTGGCGGCGGCTGCGGGAGCCGTGGGATCGGTGGTAGGGCAGATCGCCAAGATCAAGGGCTGCCGCGTGGTGGGCATCGCCGGTGGAAGGCAGAAATGTGACTACGTTGCGAACGAACTAGGCTTCGATGCCTGCGTCGATCGTCACCAGACGCCGTTCCCGCGCGAACTCAAGGCGGCGTGCCCCCAGGGCGTGGATGTGTACTTTGAGAGTGCCGGTGGCCGGGTCTTCAACGCCGTCCTTCCGCTCCTCAATCCCTTCGCGCGGGTGCCGGTGTGCGGCCTGATCGCACAGTACAACGTCGCGCAACTCGAGCGCGGAATCGATCGTACGCCTTTGCTGATGGGGGCGATTCTGACCAGGCGGCTCAGATTTCAGGGCTTCATCGTCACGGATTTCGCCGCGCAAGCCGAAGATTTCGCGCGCGACATGACCCAGTGGCTCGACGAGGGTAAGGTGAGATACCGCGAGGACGTGGTGGAGGGTCTCGAAAACGCCGCGCCTGCGTTCCAGGGGCTGCTCCAGGGCCGCAACTTCGGAAAGCTGATCGTCCGCCTCGCTCCGGACCCGACTAAACTTTGACTCTCCCCGCGGCGTGCTGCGTTTCGGTGGCTGGCGCACACGGCGCACCCTTACTGGTAGTGCGGGCGGCTCGCCCGCCTTGGCGGGGGCGTCCCTTCGCCCTTCTCAGGGCAGGCTCCGCCCGAACCTGTTGCTGTAGCGGCGGTCTATGACCGCCGAACGGCGCTCATAGAGCGCCGCTACAACGGTTTCCGTTGCGCCGGGGCGTCCCGCCCCAGCGACAGCGGCCGGGACGGCCACGCTGCGTTAAATCGCGACACCCTACTTTGTAATCCGCGGTGATGGCGGAGCTTCGGAACTATGGACATCCCGCCAGACTGCCTCGAAGGTCTGCGCCGCCCGAGGGAAAGTTTGCCGCGCCAAGCATGTGTGGCGGAGGCGACTTGCTGCCCCCTCAGTACGCCCAGCGCAGTAGCGTCGCGGCGACCGTAAATCCGGCGCCCGCTGCAGCCAGCAGCACCAGGTCTCCTTTGTGCAGCTTGCCTTCCTGGCGCGCCGTTTCCATAGCCAGCGGTATCGTGGCGGCGGTGGTGTTGCCGTAACGGTCGATATTGATGATGACGTTTTCAGGGCGCAGGTTGAGGCGGTCGGCGGTTGCCGTGATGATGCGCTTGTTCGCCTGATGGGGAATGAAGGCGTCAATGTCGCTGCCCTGGAGGTTATTGCGCTTCAGTATCTCCTCACAAAGCTGGGCCATCTTGCGCACCGCAAACTTGAAGACCGCGCCTCCATCCTGATGCACGACGTGCATATTCTTATCGACCGTTTCGTGAGTCGAGGGATGCAGGCTTCCCCCTCCGGGCATGTAAAGCGAACAACCGCCGGAGCCATCGACTTCGTGGATGAAGTCGATGAAGCCCAGCGAATCATCGCCGGCGGGCTCGAGCAGCACAGCGCCCGCGCCGTCACCGAAGATCACGCAGGTCGAGCGGTCGGTGTAGTCGATGATTGACGACATCACGTCTGCGCCGATCACCAGTACCTTCTTGTGCGCACCGGTCATCACAAACTGCGCGCCCACCTGGAGCGCATAGGGGAAGGCCGAGCAGGCCGCGGAGATGTCGCACCCCCAAACGTTCTTCGCCCCCAGCTTGTGCTGCACCAGGCAGGCCGTGGCAGGAAAGAACATGTCGGGAGTCACGGTCGCGACCAGAATCGCGTCGAGCTCGGAGGGCTCGATACCGCGCGTGGCCAGCGCCCGCTTGGCTGCCTCCGTCGCCAGGTCGCTCGTAGCAACACCCGGATCGGCCAGATGCCGTTCGCGAATCCCCACACGCTCCACAATCCACTGGTCGCTGGTGTCAACCATCTTCTCGAGGTCGGCGTTGGTGAGAAGCCGTGGTGGGACGTAGGTTCCAAGAGCACTGATCTTGACGTGTTGAAGATTCCGCAAGGGTGCCTCCGAAAGTGGGTTGAATCCGTAACGCTGCCCGGCGCCGGCCAGCGGGAAGAAAGAGCCCGGGCATCCCTACGATGAGCAGAACGTGGGCGCTCCCCGCTTTTCCCTCGGCCACCTTCAGTCCAAGGGAGAGTCGTATATCATACTCGCTTCTGCGCCCTCATCCCTTGCCGTTTCCCCTAATCCGTCGATAACGGACGGGCAGCTACCTCGAAGGTAGGGGCAAGCGGCGCTCAGGCTTGTCCAAATTACCGTCGCCTCAAAAAGACTGGATCCCCGGCGTCGCCGCTCGTTATGCGGCCGACGCATCACTCGGTTATAACAGCCGAACACCCAACTTCGTTTCCGAACGCCCGCATTTGATCTTCCCCGCCCTCGCCCCCCTTGGGAGTCTGTGTGGCAACGGGAAATTGTAGCGGCGGTCTATGACCGCCGTCGTTGAGAATCAACGATTTCGGCGCTCATAGAGCGCCGCTACAGTCACGGGGAGCACGAAGAGCCGGGTTCAGACCGGCTGCTTCTGCGCCATGGCAATGCGCTTGTCGATTGAGGGATGGCTGTAAAAGATGAACTCGATCCATGGATTGGGCTGCCGCTCGGCGAGATTCAAATCGGCAAGTTTCTCCATGCTGGAGATGAAGGCGGTACGGGAGGGAATCGCCGCGAGCGCGTAGGCGTCGGCCTGCCGCTCCAGCGTACGTGAATGCGCGTTCACCGCGGGCAGGAGGATGAGCGACAGGATCATAGTGACCAGCGCCAGCAGCGGCAGGTTTGCGAAATCCGCTGCGCCGTGAAATCCGAAATGCGGGCCGAGCCACGCCAGCGTGCGCTGGATTAAGTAGAAGCCCAGCACCGTTGCGCCGGCTTGTAGGGCAATGCCTTGCAACATATGGTGGTGCACGTGATGACCGAACTCGTGCGCCAGGACAGCCTCCACTTCCTCGTCTTGAAATCTCTCCAGCAGCGTGTCCGAGAGGATGATCCTCCGCGTATTGCCCAGGCCCATTAGGGCTGCGTTAGCCTTCTTGCTCTTCTCGCTCAGTTTCCATTCAAACACGCCCTTCACGCGCGTGCCGGCGCGCTGCGAAAGCGCCAGCAGGCGCTCGGTCAGGGCAGGATTTTCCAGCGGTTTGAATTTGAAGAAGATCGGGAGAATCAGCACAGGTGCGAGATTCGCGAGGAGCACGAAGAATCCCAGGAAGGCCGCGGCGCACAGCAGCCACCAGTGGTTGGGCCAGCGGCGTATGGTCCCGTAGACAACTTCGACTCCTAGCGCCGCGAGCGCACCTCCCACGGCGAGGCCCTTCAGATAGTCCTTAATCCAGCCTGCCAGTGTCAGGTTCGAAAGCTCGTAGCGATGATCGAGCCAATAACCGCCCAGGAAGTCGAGTGGCAGCCCCACGAATTGTTTGACGATTCCGAACAAGGCCAGGTAGATCAGGAGCGCCAGCCAGGGCCGCACGCTCCAATCCAGCGCGATCGTCCGCAAAGCCGCTGACCAACCGGTGAAGAGCAGAAGCACGAGCAGGGCCAGATCCAGCAGGAATCCGGCGACGCTCAGAATGCGTCCCGTGCGATGGTAGCGTTTGACGCGCGCTGAATCCGCCATCTTACGCCCGCCCAGTGGCGACGGCCGCCATCTCATCCAGCAACGTTTTCACCTGCTTATCCGACGGCGCCTCGGCATAGAGCCTCAGAAGATTCTCGGTTCCAGACGCACGCACCAGCAGCCACGCCGAGTCGCCAAACCTCAGCTTGGCGCCATCGAGATTCTCCACGGCAGTTACCTTCAGACCGGCGACCTTTTTGAACTTGCCCTGCGCAACTTGCTTCACCAGACGCTGCGCCGCGGTGAGTTCCACTTCGAGGTCCACCCGCGAGTAGCAGTGCGGGCCGAACTCCCGATTCAAATTGTCCACCAGCTCGCCCAACGTCTTGCCCTTTTCGGCCATTACTTCCGCGAGCAGCAGCGAGTTCAGGATGCCGTCGCGCTCCGGCAGATGCCCTTTGATTCCGATGCCGCCGCTCTCCTCGCCGCCAATCAAAACGTCGCGCGTGAGCATCAGCTCGCAGATGTATTTGAACCCGATGGGCGTCGTGTGGAGGGTCAGGTTATGTTTGCGCGCCAGCTTGTTGATCATCTCCGTGGTGGAGAAGGTCTTCACGACTTCTCCGGTACGGCCCAGATCTTCCACAAGGTGTTGGAGAAGGATGGAAAAGATCTTGTGCGAATCAATGAAAGTACCCGTCTGGTCGATGGCGCCCAGGCGGTCCGCGTCACCGTCAGTGGCGAACCCAGCGTCGTAGCCGCCTTCCGTCACGGCCTGCCGCAGCTCCGCGATGTGTGGCGGAATCGGCTCCGGATTCAAGCCTGGGAAGAGCGGGTTTGGCCCGGGGTGAATTTCCTGATAGCGGATGCCATATTCATCAAACAGCCGAGCCGCCGCGCCTCGTCCCGCGCCGTACATAGGGTCAATCACAAACTTCTGGCCGGCGGAGCGGATGCGGTCGAGATGCACGAGGCTCTTCAGCCGCTCAAGGTAAGGCGTGACGAGGTCGGCGGTTTCAAGGCTCGCGGGCTTCTTCCGGCGAGGACGTCCGTGCGCCCGGTCGAGCCGGTGCAGATGAACTTCGATACGATGGATGATCGGCGGCGCTGCGGACCCACCGTAAGGCGCCTTGAACTTCACGCCGTTCCAGCGATAGGGATTGTGGCTGGCGGTAATCATGACGGCGCCCGCGGTCTTCCGTGCCACCACGCCATAGCTCACAGCCGGTGTGGGTGTCGCCGCGTCTGCCAGGATTACAGGAACCCCTGCCGCGGCCAGCGTTTCCGCCGTGGCACGCGCAAACTCTGCCGAGAGAAAGCGGGTGTCATAGCCCACCACCAGGCCATGTTCCGGTTCGCTCTCCTCGCGAACGTAGTGCGCGATGGCCGCCGCCACCCGCCGCACATTCGCGAACGTGTAATCGTCTCCAATCACTCCACGCCAACCGTCCGTGCCGAACTTGATTCTATTCATGGTTGTCATCAGCCGGGGCGCCCCTGCATAGGAAGGCTAGAGTAGCTTTGCACGGCCCCCTTTTTCCAGCTCCTGAACCGCTTTGCCGACGTCCTGCGCTCTTTCGCGTGTGGTTACAAGCAAAGCGCCATCCGTCTCTACAATCACCAGATCGTGCACTCCCACGGCCGCCACAAAGCTCCGCTGAGCAAAGATCATGTTGCCGTGCGAATCGAGGCACAGGCTTTCCGCGGGCCGGACGTTCTGATCGGCATCCTTCTCGGAGAGGTCGTAAACAACTGCCCAACTGCCGACGTCATTCCAGCCGATGTCGGCGGGGACCGCGTAGATTTCCGAACTCCTCTCCATGATGGCGTAATCGATGGAGATCTTTTCGAGTTGAGGAAAGATGCGCTGGAAAGTCTTCCGCGACCGGATGCCGCCCGCCGCAGCGATCTGGTCCAATTGCCGGGCCATTTGTGGTTGCGCCCGGTGGAAATTTGCGAGCAGCGTCGAGGCCCGCCAGATGAACATGCCGCCGTTCCAAAGATACCGGCCCGAAGCCACGTAGCGGCGGGCCACGGCGAGCGGCGGCTTTTCGGTGAATTTCTCGACCGAGAAGATGTCCTGCCCACCCACCCGCGCGGCGCGTGCTCCCAGCCGCACGTAACCGAAGCCCGTCTCCGGCCGGGTTGGCCGCAGGCCGATCACGACCGAGCGGCCCTCGACGGACGCCGTTGCGCACGCGGCACGCAGCACACGCCGGTACGCAGCAAGCTTCACGATCACCTGGTCCGCCGGCAGAATCACCATCAGGCCTTCGGGATCGCGGCGTAGGATTTCGTGCGCGGCGACTCCCAAGGTGGGCGCGGTATTGCGCGAGGCGGGCTCCGCGACGATCTGCGCGCGCGGGATCTGCGGCAAGCAGCGGCAAACGTCCCGCCAGATGAGTTCGTTCGTGAAGACGTAAATGCGCTCGGGGGAAATCAGCCCCGTGAGGCGTCCGACGGTCTGTTCGAGAAGCGTTTCTTTCCCGAAGAGGTTCAGCAGTTGTTTGGGATGACGGCGGCGGCTCAGCGGCCAGAAGCGTGTGCCGCTGCCACCTGCCATCACCACCGCATAGGCATGGGCGAAAGGAGAGGGTCCCTTCATGGGCGGTTCAGTCAAATACGATTTGAGAAATGGTGGAGGCCGTAACTCCCAAGCGTTTCAGCGGCTCGCGAAAGTCCTTTTCGAGATCCGGCACGTAGAACTTCAGCAGCCGGGTCGGCTCTCCCGGCACAAGGCGATAGAAACCTGCCGTGGGAGGAACCACCCACGTGTCGCCGGTGCGGTAGGCCAGCCAACCTGCCTCGTTCTCGATGCGCCCCTCGCCTTCCACGATCGACAGCACTTCCACGCGCGCAGGATTGCTGCTGAAGGCGGCCTTATGGCGAACGTGCAATTCCTCCAGCGCAAAATAGCGGCTGGCCAACACGAACCTCCGCAGGCCGAATCTTTCGCGGAACTCCAGGCGTGGAAGATCGCGAAGGGGCGGCGCATCGACGACGAGGACATCCAGCCCCTTATCCAGGTGCAGAGGACGCGGTTTGCCATCCAGCCCCGGGCGGCCATAATCGTCCAGCCGGTACGTAAGGTCCGAGTTTTCTTCCACTTCGAACAGCGCCAAGCCAGGTCCCAGAGCGTGAACCATGCCCGGGGCGAGGAAGACCGCCTCGCCCGGTTGGGGACGGTAGCTTTCCAGAAAATCCCGCGAGGTCCCCGCCGCAAACGCCTTCCGCAACTGCTCTTTGGTCACGCCGTCTTTCGCGCCGAGCAGTATAGCCGCGATGGCGTCGGCGCGAAGAAAATACCACATCTCGCACTTGCCGACATTCCCCGGATCGTGCACCGCGGCGTATTTGTCGTCGGGGTGTACCTGCACGGAGAGCCAATCGCTAGTGAAAATGTACTTGGCCAGGATCGGGAAGCGCCGTCCCGGCCACGCGGCTCCATGCAACTCCGCGCCGTATTTCTCGGACGCTTCGGCCAAAGTCAATCCGGAGGCGGGCCCATTGAGGAAGCGCGACGTGTCGTCGGTGATCCACACCTCGCCGATCAATTGGCCGGAGTCGGCGCCGTCGGACGCAGGCTCAGGCGCCGTGAAGTATGGAGACAAGTCTTCCTGCCCCCAGATCTTGGGCTTGAAGACGTTGGAAAGCTGAAGCGGACTGGTGAAAATAGGCATGATCCCGTCTTTACAGAACGATCCCGCAGCGTACCGCCAAGCGCGTTAGTGTTTGGCGAAGAAAGCGGCCATCCGCCGCAACCCTTCTTCGATATGTTCGAGGGAAGTGGCGTAAGAAAGCCGAATGTGCTGCGACGTCCCGAAGGCCTGGCCGGGCACCACCGCCACCAATGCCTCCTCGAGGAGCTTCTCGGCGATGAGCATCGTGTCGCCCCACCCGTCTTTTTGAAGGAAGGCGGAGACGTTGGGGTACACGTAGAAGGCGCCCTGCGGAAGCCGGCACTGAACGCCGGGGATAGCGCGCAAACCTTTCACAATGCGGTCGCGGCGGTGGCGATATTCCGTCTGCATCACGTCGATGCAATCCTGGGGGCCCTGCATGGCCTCAACCGCAGCCTTCTGCGCAATCGAGGTGGCGTTTGAGGTGGAGTGGCTCTGCAGCTTCAGCATGTTGGAGAGCAGCTTCGCCGAACCCAGCGCATAACCCACGCGCCAGCCGGTCATGGCATAGGTCTTGGAGAAGGAATCCACCACCACCAGGTGCTCGCGGTCGCGCGAACTTCCAAGCGAGGACGGACGGCCGTCATACACAAAATGGCAGTAGCACTCATCGGACAGCAGCAACACGTTATGCCGCGCCGCTACCGCCAGCAGCCGGGCGGATTCCTCGGGTGGCACGACCGAGCCGGTGGGATTATTGGGCGAATTCACAATGATCAGGCGCGTGCGGGGCGTGATGAGCTTTTCCACCGCCTCGGCCCGCACCTGAAAGTCCTCATCCTCGCGCGTTTCAAGCAATACGGCCTCGCCCCCGGCATAGTGAATGATATCGAGGAAAGAGACCCAGTACGGAGAAGGAAGAATCACTTCATCGCCGGGGTTGAGCGTGGCCATCACGGCTTCAAAAATGGCCTGTTTGCCGCCCGCGGTCACAAGGCATTCGTCCGCCGTGTAGTTCGAGCCGAAACTCTTCGCGTGCCGCTCGACAATAGCTTCCTTCAGTTCGCGGATGCCGCCCGTGGGCGTGTACTTGGTGAAGTTCTCGGCCAGAGCCCGGGCCGCCGCCTGCTTAATGTTCTCCGGCGTGTTGAAGTCAGGCTCACCGGCGCCGAAGTCCACCAACTTCGCGCCCGCCGCACGCAGCCGGGAGGCCTTTTGAAGAACCGCAGTCGTAGAGGAAATAGAAATCCGTGAAATCCGCTCAGAAAACTGCATGTTTAGCCCCAATTCAGGATTTGACTTGTAAGATCTTTTGGTGCAGTCGCTCTTCGACCAGATGCGGAACCAGGTCCTTCACGGACCCGCCCAACTGAAATACTTCCCGCACCAGGCGCGAGCTGACGTAGGTCATGGAGAGAGCCGGCATCAGAAAGACCGTCTCCAAGGCAGGCTCCAACTTGCGGTTCATCAACGCCATCTGCAACTCGTATTCGTAATCCGTAAAAGCCCGGATGCCTCGTAGCAGTGCCTGCGCGTGCTTGGCGCGGGCGTAATCAACCAGCAATCCATGAAAAGTATCCACCGAAACGTTCGGGATATGGCGCGTGGTCTGTTGCAACATCTCGACGCGTTCCTCAACACTGAACAGCGGGGTTTTTTCCAGGTTCGTCAGCACCGCGACAATCAACCGGTCAAAAAGACGGCTGCCCCGCTCAATCAGGTCAAGATGGCCGTTCGTGATCGGATCAAAGGATCCGGGATAAATCGCCAGTGTCTCAGCCATGGAAATTGGAAATGATCACGCCCAAAGCCACGCACGCACTTCCACGTTCATTCTAGCGTCCGGGCCAGAAAGTTGTAAACGGGATTCTGGCAGCAAGTGGCAGTAGTCTAGCGTGTTGCCGAACATAAGGGGAGCAGCTATCGCGGTTTGCGTTTCCTCGGTCGTCCTGGCGGGAGATAATTGACTCCAGCCTTAATGCGGTCGATCCTCTCGATGATTTCTTTTCTTCCATCCTTGAGGCCCTGCTCATACATCGCTTCCATTACTTCGCTCAGACGGACACCATGATAAAGACTCATGTTGCTCATCAGTTCTTGCAGAGCGGATCGCACGTTGCTGCCTACATAGAGAAACCTCCTGCCGGACGGGAGGTCAACTTCAACCTTTTGATAGCGCGACTTGTTTGACATTGTTTCCCCCTTTGGGCGTAATGCTCTATTTCGAACGGAGTACGTGAATCACTGAAAGGAATCCCATGATCGCCCCCAGTATACCTATCAGGGGAGCGATGATTTCCTCGAGCACAAAAACCACGACGCGAGTGGCGCACACATCGCGACGGGTTGGCCGGGATGTGTGCGACGTTTCACGGGTCATATTGATTGCGAAAGGGCTCGAAGTCAAACAGTTGGTAGACGCGGACCGCCGTTCTTGAGGTCCGCGCCCCTTCCGTAATCCTCATCGCCGCTGTGCCGTACTCTGGCGCGGTGTCGAAACTCCGGTGTCCTTTCTGTCCAATCGATTCTTCTTGGAACGAATACGCCAGCATGAGCGCTGGCGAACAAAACGAACGCTGCGGGGTGACCGCCAGGGGGGGCAGCGGGAATTTGACAGTTTCGGGAGTGAGAATTTCCCGCTCCCTCATGGTTTGGACAAGACCCCTCACCCGGCGGCGCATAGCCACCTCTCGCGCGGGGTGGGAGGGCGCACACATGGGTACGCCCCTACGCCCGGGTTCCTTCGCCGTAGGGGCAGACCTATGCGTCTGCCCTCCCCTCTCCCCTCGTGGGAGCGGGCCGTGGCCAGCGCGGGGGGTGCACGCACAAATTTGATCACTTCGTCGTGAGGCCGAAGAGACGCGGACCACAAAGGCGGCGGTCCACGCTACCCGTTCTTGTTTCGTGATCTATCGGCGAGTCCACCTGCTGAGGGATTGCAGAATGCGGTGACAACTCCGCTGTAGCGGCGGTCTACGACCGCCGTCTTTTCGGCGCTCAAAGAGCGCCGCTACAGTGGGCCGGTAGAGTGAGCCGGTGTCAGCGAAAAGCCAATGTGCAGGGCCATGGCCAGGGCCAGGCCACCGGAAAAGCTGGTTCCGGCGAAGTTCACGGTATTATTCGTGAGCAGGCCGCGGCGCTGGAGCGTTGCGCCCAGCACGCTATCGAGCAGGTTTCCGGCGGCCGCTGCCACAAAGGCCATAGCCGCGCCCGCGGGACCGCACATGCCCATCGCCCACGCGAGGCCCACGACGACGGCCGAAGCCCCAAGGCCCGCCAGACTGCCTCCCAGAGAAACGCCGCCATCTTCCCCCGCAGGGACCACCTTGAACGTTGTGATCAGGCGCGCCTGGCTCGATGCCCACTGGCCGATCTCGCTTGCCACGGTATCGCCCGCCGCCTCGGCGAAAGCGGCAATCAGGGCCACCAGAAAAGCCCGTTCATGAAGTGTGGTAATGACCAGGATGGAGAAGAACGCTCCCGGCAGGGTGTTGGCGAGGGCTTGATGCCAGTTTCGGGCCCCCTTGCGCTTTTCGGCGAGACCGCGAGCGGCCTTCCGCGCATATCCGAAGCGCGTGGTCGCAGCACCCAGCACGAAAAACGCGAACATCATGAGGAAGCTCTTGTAGCCATAGCCCAGATAGACCGCCACTCCCAGCAGGAATCCCGAGACGGCGCCCGAGCGCGTAACCGTCTTGAGGCCCAAGGCCAGCCCGGCCAGCACCAGGTTCACGGCGGCGGCCAGGAGAATGCGCCGCCCGAGATACGGCAGGTTGCTGTCCAGTTGGCTGCGCGCGATCAGGCTCACGCAGAACATGAAAGCCCCCGCCACCAGCGGAACCGTGGCGTTGTCATCCAGGCGAATCGGGAGAGATTCAGTGATCGCCCCCGCCAAGGCCGTTGCGGCACAGATCCGCAGGGTGAAGTCCGGTGGGAGCGTGGGCGCAATCCAGCGCGTCAGGACATATGCGCCCACCGTGCCGGCCACCAGGAATCCCAGGAACCCCGACCACGTCTTGCCCCGGTTCCAGGGAAGCGCCGGGCCTCGGAGCGCGCCGCCCGTGACGCTTGCCATGCCGTCGCCCAGCGCCATGATGGCCCACGCCGCACCCACAATGTGAAGGTGGTGCCGATAGAACAGGATGAGCGTCAGAACCGAGAGTGGATAGATGACAATGCCCGTCCAAATGGCGCCGGCAGCATCCTCGGGACGCTTGCGCAGGTCAACCTCGAGACGTGGCAGGATCACCACGTTGAACAGCAGCGCCAGGAGCGCACACCCCGCTGCCTGCACCCAGGTGAGGTACGGCAGCAGGAACGCAAAGCTCAGCATTGAGATGTGGACGATCTTGCGCGTCGAGAACAGCGGCGGGCGAGTATGCGGAATGGAAAGTTCTGGCATGGCGATTCGATCAGGGGATCGGAATATCTGGAGATCGGGTGATCCGGTGATCGGGCGAACAAACGAATTAGGCCGTCAGGTTACGGGTCATCCAAAACAAAGCGCTCTCTGTGTGCTCTGTGTTTTCAAGCCTAAACACAGAGTCCACGGAGTATCTCAGCGAACTCTGTGTGAACCTCTTGTGCCGGAGGAGGGCACCGAGGCGGCAACCGTTACGTTCAACCCTCATGTGTTTTCGACGCGATTAAGAACACCAGGGTTGACAGCCAGCCGGCATCCGTCACCCGATCATCGGATCACCCGATCCGCAGGGTTTCCCTCAGCCCCTCTTCGAGAGGCGTCACAGTATAACCGAGTTCGCGGACAGCTTTGGCGCTGGAATAGACCCAGTCGTGCTTGAAGATCTCGGTGACCCCCGGTGTGATCTGCGGCGCGTGGCCAAACCAGCGGGCGCGCGCGACTTCCACCGCGCCCAGCAGTTTGCCCGCGACGAAAGGTAAATGACGAACCGGCCGCCGGACTTCGGTGCACTCGCCGAGCAGGCGGAAGAAATCGTCCAGCGAACGGTTGTCGCCGGCCACAACGTACGTCTCTCCCGGCTTCCCTTTTTCGAGCGCCGCGAGGTGCGCAGCAACGACCTCGCGATTGAGCGCGAAACTCCAGCGTTGCTCTCCCGAGCCCAAAATTCCCGGAAACTTGCCCGCCAGGTATTGGTCGATCATCCCGCCAACCAGATTGCCTTCCGTTCGGGGCCCCGGCCCGTAGATGACTCCGGGAACCAGAACGACGACGGGATAACGTTCCAAGCCTTCACGGCGCAGCCAGTCCAGCGCCTGCGCCTTGGTGTCTTCGTATTCGTTCCCAGGTCTCCCGGTGTGACGCAAGCTTTCATCAGCATTGACGTCTTCAGAGGGCCCGAGCGCCATGAACGAGGAAGTGTAGACGACGCGCCGGACACCGGCTTCGGCGGCGGCTTGGAGGAGGCCCTTGAGCGCGTCCACGTTAACGCGCCAGAAATCGCGCCGCTCGGGCACCCACATCTTCACGAGCGCCGCCGTGTGGATGATCGCCTCCACGCCATGGACAGCCGTCCGACGTGCGCGGACGTCCAGCAGATCGCCCGTCACGACGTCACATTGAACGGCCGCCGCGTCGAAGCCCAAACGGCCCGCGTCGCGCACCCAAACGCGGAAGGGAATCCGGCGGGAGATAAGCTCCTGCGCAATGCGTGAGCCGAGATAGCCGGTTGCCCCTGTGAGCAGAATCATCGCCGCGCCGCGTCAATGGAGTCGGGGTCTATTCTATGCTTCCTCGCGGGTGTGACAAGCGTAAACCTGGGTTTTCGTAGCCCGCGCGAGTCGACCCACGGAAGGGCGGCAGGAAATGCCGTATACACGGGGGCGGGGGAGTGCTGTCCTGAGGTGTAGCGCCGACCTTCAGGTCGGCACGTGCTGACCTAAAGGTCAGCGCTACAACTTCGGCCTCCACGTCGGCAAAGCTCTTTACACACGTGCTGACCTTCAGGGCGGCGCTACGGCGAATTAGGACAGCACCGGCGGGGGGACGAGCTTGACAGCCCTGCCGCGTTTGCGTGATGCTGAAAACTCCATGAAGCTTACGCCGATCTCTGTGAACTGCCCGCATTGCGGCTCGGGCGAGGTGATCTATTCCTGCAAGCCCGAGTGCTGTTACAACCACGTGTGTAACAGTTGCTACACCACGTTTGAGCTTGAAACAGCGCGCGTGGGGGAAGTCACAGAGAGCCTGGAGATTCCTCACGAGCCTGACCCGAGCGCTCCCACTGCGCCGTGTGCCCGCTGCGGCGAACCTCGGGTGTTTGCGGTGGAAGGCGCGGCCGAGCCGCAGCAGTACGTCTGTGCCGCCTGCAAAGCGCTGCTCACCCTCGGCTACACGGAAATCGCTCCCGCGTGACAAAGAGCATGGGGCCTAACCCGTGCTCTTCATTCCAAAGGCGACACCGCCCACAGTAATTTGCAGAAGATGGAAGAGCGCCGCCTCGGCGGGGCCGGGATGGTCTCGCCGGTGGTTCCGCCGCCAGCCTTCCAGGTAGCGGGTTTGCAGGAAATTGAGAGGATCGACATAGGGGTTGCGCAAGCGGATCGATTCGGCCAGGACGGGCTGATCGGCAAGCAACGCGCCAGCGCCCGTGATCGCCAGCACACCGCGGACGCTGCGCTGGTATTCGGCTTCGATGCGCCGGAAGACGCTCTTGCCGAGAGAGCGCGGCCGGACCAGATCCGCGTAAAGGCTCGCGATGTAGAGGTCCGTCTTGGCCAGGGAAAGTTCGGCATTATGGATCAGGTTCGAAAAGAAGGGCCAGCCTTGATACATGCGGCGTAGCAGGTCCAAGCCCTCGGGAGCATGCTCAGCTTCGAATCGCTCCAGCGCGTGGCCCAGTCCGAACCAGGCCGGCAGCAAGTGCCGCGACTGCGTCCAGGCAAAGACCCAGGGGATGGCGCGCAAGTCGGCAAGATCGCGCGCACCGTGGCGGCGGCTGGGCCGTGATCCCAAGCGGATCCGCTCGATGAGATCGATGGGCGTGGCCTGCCGGAAATACTCGACAAAGCCGGGCGTGCCCGAGACCAGCGCCCGGTAAAAATCCCGGCTGCTCGCAGCCAGTTCCTCGGCGTAGCCCTGCCAGGCGGGCAAGCAGCGCGTCTCGATCCGCCGGAAATGGAGCAGGTGCGCGTCGAGCACGGAAGTTACGAGCTGCTCAAGGTTCCTTTCGGCAATCGCCGGGTTCGAGTATTTGAGGGAAACTACTTCGCCTTGTTCGGTGATGCGCAACCTTCCCCCAGGAGCAGCGAAAGGCTGGGCTTGAATGCTCCGATGCGACTGGCCGCCCCCGCGATCAATGGTCCCGCCCTTGCCGTGGAATAGCGACAGGCGGACGCCGTGTTTCTCCGCGACCTCCGCCAGGGCCTTCTGGGCGTGGAACAGAGCCCAGTTGGCGGCCACATAACCACCGTCCTTCACGGAGTCGGAATAACCCAGCATCACTTCCTGGAAATCCCGGCGGGCGCGCAACAGGCGGCGGTAAAGCGGATCGGAGAAGAGGTCCTCCATGATTCGCGGACCGGCGTCGAGGTCGTCGAGGGTTTCGAAAAGCGGAATGACGTCCAGGGAAGAGAGCAGCCGGCGCCCGCGAGGATGCACCAGTCCCACTTGCCGGGCCAGCAGCAGCACGTCCCAGATATCCTGGGCGCTGGAAGTCATGCTCAGGATGTAACGGTGTGCGGCAGCTTCTCCGTTGTGCGCCTGGATGTCGTAGAGGGCGCGGAACTCCTCCAGCACGCGCTCGGTGGCTGGCGAGAAGGGCGGGCGCACCGGCGGCTGGAAAAGCAGTTGTTGAATATAGAACGTGCGCGCCGCCAGAGGCCCCGTGGGGAGGTGCAGCTTGGCCAACAGCTCATCAACCGCGCCGCGTGTGGCGCGCGAGTGCGTGCGAAAGTCGAGACTGGCGCCATGAAATCCGAAAACCTGGGAAGCGACGCGCAGGCGGCCCGCGCCCAGTCGCGCGATGCGCGGGCTGGGGTGGACGGCCAGCCGGCGCTCCAACCGCTCGAGTTCGCGCGTGAATTCCCCAGCCGTAGCGTAAGCGCCGCGCGCGCGCTCCAGGGTCTGCTCAAGCCTCCACATCATGATGCGCACTTTGCGCCGGTAGAACTCGCTGGGCTGGTCGAGCGTCTGGAAGGCTCGCGTGGCGGGGTAACGGCGCATGTCGCGATTGGTTTCACGCTTCAGGGCCGCCTCTTGGGGAATCTGCTGGCACCCGAAGGAAACCAGACCCAACAAGCGCCGGCAGGCCCCCTGGTAGTAACGGAGAATGCTCTTGCGGACCTGCTCGGCGGCGTCGCGGCTGGTGGTGGGCGTCACAAAAGGGTTGCCGTCGCGGTCAGTCCCCACCCAGGAGCCGAAGCTGAGGAAAGGAGCGGGCTCGGGCAGCGTGGGGTAAGCTTGCGTCAGTTCCGCGAGGAACTTGTCCCAGAAACTGCCGGCCAGATCGTAGATGGTTCTTTCGAGGAAGAAGCGCGCGTTCTCGCTCTCCATCTGCGGCGTCACCACTCCCTCGCGCACCTCGTCGGTCAGCCACAGGGCTTCAATCCAGGCATCGACGTCGAATTCGGTGGAGGGGCTCAGTTCGCTGCACGCGGCTTCCAGGGTTCTCCCCAGGCGCAGGATGTGGTTCAGCACACTGCGGCGCTTGGCTTCCGTAGGGTGCGCTGTCAGGACAGGCTCGATGTGCATCGACGCGATCAGCTTGCGGACGGCCGCCGCGGGCACGCCTCGCCGGTGCAGTTCGCTGAAGGTGCGGCGCAACGACATCGGTGCGCCAGTCTCTTCCGTCCGCTCATGGCTGCGCAGGTGGCGAATCCGCTCGCGCTCCTCGCAAAGATTAACGAGGTGGAAGAAGAGGCTGAAAGCATGCGCGACATCCGCGGCCTCTGCCACCGAAAGGCGTTCGAGAGCACGCGCTTTGAGGGCAAGCCGCTCGCGGTTGGGCTTCTCGCGAAGCTGTTTGGCAAGCTTGCGTAAAGTCTCGATGGCCGCAAACACGGCGGGGCCTGATTGTTCACGCACAATCGCGCCCAGCCGCGTAGTCAAGAAGCGAACTTCCTGGCGCAGTTGGTCATTCATAAGAAGTCAGCAGACAAGAGTCAGCAGACGGTAAACGGCATACGGCAGATAGAGCGCCGCAACGGGTCCTTCAGTTGCCATATCCCGTATGCTGTATGCCGTCTACGATCTTCTGGCCTTGCCTACAATGCGCTAACGCGCCCCAACGGGGGAGAGTGCCTGTTCCAACGCGGCGCGAATGGCGTCGAGATTCGGTTCGACCCGCAGCCGCTGCCCGTTCTTCTGGTCTTCGGAGCGATGACGCATGATGTAGTCGGTATCTTTAAGTTGATGCCCTGTAAGAACGCACACGATGTCCGCGTGCTTTTCGATCTTTCCTGCCCGTACGAGCTTACGTACGCCCGCCACGGTGGCCGCGGAAGCGGGCTCGCAACCCACGCCGTCCTCAGCCAAGGCCGACTTGGCCTCGAAGATTTCCTGGTCTGTCACGGACTCTGAGAATCCGCCTGTCCACTCCAGCACCCGGCGCGCTTTCTTCCAGTTTGCCGGATGACCGATGCGGATTGCCGTTGCCTCGGTGTGGGGATTGTCCACGGGAGCAAGTTCCGGCAGACCCGCTTCGAGACTGGCGTGGAACGGGCTCGCGCCGGCGGCCTGGACCACCACCACGCGCGGCACTTTGTCGATCAGCCCCAAGTCCTTCAGTTCCCGCAAGCCCTTGCCGATGGCGGAACTATTGCCCAGGTTGCCGCCCGGCACCACGATGTAGTCGGGCGAGCGCCACGCGCGCTGCTCGAGCATTTCCGCGGCGATAGTCTTCTGGCCCTCAATCCGGAAGGGGTTAATGGAATTGACAAGATAAAGTCCAAGCTCCGGCGCGACCTCTCGCAGCAGGCGAAACGCTTCGTCGAAAGTATCGCCGACCTCAACGACCATCGCGCCGAAGTCGAGTGCCTGGGCCAGCTTCGCAGCGGAGATCTGCTTGAAGGGGACAAACAGCAGAGCCTTCATGCCGGCGCGGGCGGCGTACGCGGCCATCGACGACGAAGTGTTCCCCGTGGACGCGCAGGCCACCATCTTCACCCCGCGCGAGCTGGCACGCGTAATGCAGGCCGTCATGCCCAAGTCTTTGAACGACCCCGTGGGATTATTGCCCTGGTGCTTGATGGCCATGCGCACGGGTCCGGCCCACTCGCCGGCGTGGCGCGTTTCCACAAGCGGAGTCGAACCCTCCAAAAGCGAAACGATCTGTGCACCGGGTTCCAAAAAGGGGATCAGTTCACGGAAGCGCCATACGCCGCTGCGGTCAATGGGCTCATTGCTCAAACGGCGCTCGAGCCACGTGCGGCGGAGTTCCTCAGGATCGAAGGCGTCGAAATCGTAGCGAACATCCAGTAGCCCGCCGCAGAAGGCGCAAGCATGGGCGTCGCACTTGGGGTCCTGCCGGCGCCCGCAGGCTGGCTCAATACATTGAAGGTAGGCGGAAGACATAGGATCAAGGAGTCAGGAGCCAGGGGTCAGAAGTCAGAAGACAGCAAAAGACATGTGGGAGGCACGGATGCAATCGATCATTACCATCTCCGGCCAGCAACATGCCGTCTGCCGAATTCTGACTCCTGACTTCTGGCTCCTGACTCCTATAATTTAAACTCCTCATGAATTAGCTTAACAGCTTCCTTGACGTCAGAAGACTTGACTGCAAACGATATACTCAGCTCGGACGATCCTTGCGCGATAGCGACGACGCTGATGCCGTGCTTTCCTAAGGCTCCGAAGGCGCGGCCCGAGATGCCGGGCGTCCCCTTCATGTTCTCGCCAATGACCACCACAATGGCCACGTGCGGCACCACTTCGATAGCCGCCATGTAGTCGTGCAGCAGCTCCAGCTCAAAGCTCTTTTCAAGCTGCGCCTTCACGCGGCGCAGGTCGGCTTCGTGCACGGCAAAGCACAGTACATTATCCGCAGAAGACTGGGTCACCATCAAGGTCGGAATGTCCTCGAGAGCCAGTGCCCCAAAAGTCCTGCCGGCCATGCGCGGGAAACTGAGCGCGTTCTTGCCGCTGACCGTGACCAGGCCCGCCTTGCTTACGGAAGTGATGGCGTTGACGCCGCGCTGGCTATTGACCACGGCGGGAGCGATGCGAGTCCCCGGACACGACGGGTTGAAGCTGTTTTTGATCCAGACCGGAATCTTCTTCTTGATGAGAGGCTGGACGGTCTTGTGGTGGATGACTTTGGCGCCGAAAAAGGAGAGCTCGATGGCCTCGCGATAGGAGATCTCGGGCAGGATGTGCGCCTCCGGGACCATCCGGGGATCGGCGGTCAGCACGCCATCGACGTCCGTCCAGATCCACACTTCGTCGGCATCCAGCGCCGCACCCACAATGGTGCCACTGTAATCCGATCCGCCCCGGCCCAAGGTGGTGCAGACCCCGCCCCGCGTCGCGCCGCGGAAGCCCGTAATTACCGGCACCACGCCACGCCGCCGCAAGCCCGCCAGGCGCTGGCGCGTCTTGGCATTGGTCTCTTCAAATTGGGGCGTGGCATTCCCGAATTCCTCGTCGGTGACAATCAACTCGGTCGCGTCCACGGCCTCGGCGGGTGTTCCCCGGGAACGGAGAATGGCCGCGACCAGGTTTGCCGACATCACTTCACCGAGGCTGGAGAGTGTATCCATGGCCCGCGGTGTGACTTCGCGCACCAGGGAGAAGCCTGAGCAGAGATTTTCAAAATCCGTCACCGCGTCGGCGAGCCGCGGCAGCACGGTAAGCTGCTCGGCTGCGCTCAAAAGCTGGTCGGCGACTTCCCGGTGCCGCCGCGCCAGATCGCGGCGCACGTTCTTCCAGTTCTCGCGGTCGCCCTGGCTGGCCCCGGTAGCGGCGTTGATCAGCATGTCGGTGACGCCGCCCATGGCGGAGACCACCACCGCCACCTCGGCACGTTGGGCGTGCTCGGCGACGATCTCGGCCACGTTCTTCATGCGCTCGGCGTTGCCCACCGAGGTGCCGCCGAACTTCATGACAATCAAGGGCTTCTTGGTCTTTGCGGAAACCGGATTCTCTCTCACCATAGTTTTCAATCCCTCGGGATAGTATTCGGCCCTTCCAGGCTTAGCAAGCCGGAGGATTTTGGCTCCGACCCGCTAGCGAATCGTCGTACCGTTCGTCATCGGAGTGGAAGCCCCGGAATTCGCGGTCTGCGTCGACTCGCGAACAACTTCGATAAAAACCTTGGTGGGAAGCGATAGATAGCGATCGCGGCGATAAACCAGGCCCAGCTCCCGATAGATCTTCTGGCCTTCCAGCGGGATCAGCTTCAGGAGTCCCGCGGCAACTTCCGGCTGGACATAGGTTCGGCTGACCAGGGATATACCCAGCCCCGCACCCACGAACTTCTTAATCGTCTCGACGCTGGCCAGTTCCATCGATATCTGCACGTTGTGCCGGTGTATGCGCAACAGCCGGTCAATGAGCACGCGCGTGTGGCCAGTCTTGGGCAGAATCAGGGGGTGGTGAGCAAACTCCTCGACGGTCACGCTCTTGTTCCGGGCCAGGGGGTGATTCTTGGGAACCACCACCTGCACTTCGTCACGGAAGACCGGAATCACTTCCATGTTGTGAGCTGCGAGGGGCAGAGTAATGAAGCCCAGATCCACATCCCCTTCTTGCACTATCTGGAGGATCTTGTGGCTGAAGTTCCGGTAGATGCTGATCTGAACCAGCGGATAAAGATGCTTGAAGCGGGCGAACGTCTTGGGCAGAACGTAGAGGCAGGTGGCCTCGTTGGCCCCAATGTAGAGCTTGCCTCGCGGTGTCTGGTTCAGCTCCGCGATTGCTTGCAGAGCTTCCTTTTGCATCGCGAGCAACTTTTCCGCATAGCGATAGAGGATCTCGCCGGCGGGCGTCAGTAACACTTTCTTGCCGCTGCGATCGAAAAGCTTCTCGCCGCACTCCTGCTCCAGCAAACGCACCTGGGCGCTGATCGCCGGCTGCGTACGAAAGAGTTTCTCCGCGGCGCGGGAGAAGCTTTGCAGCTTTGAAACCTCCAGGAAACTACCAAGTTGGTCGTAATCCATTGTCGTGGGTCTCTGACAACCCAATATTCTAGCAAATTACACGTGGGCCGCGCCGGGAAAAGTGGGCCACGCCGATGGAATCTGTGTGGCAACCCACACTGTAGCGGCGGTCTATGACCGCCGTCACCGAGAATCAACGACTTCGGCGCTCATAGAGCGCCGCTACAGCCCGTGCCAGCGGGTTGTCACCGAGACGCCCAGCCCGGAGATTCTTGAAGCTCGCTAATCTCCTGTTCCAAGCGATCCAACCGCGCCAGCGCCGTTTCGACCGCGCGAGTTCCGGCGGCGTGGGCTTGGCGTGCATGGCTCAAGGCTTCCACCGCAACGCGGCTGATTTCGTGCAGCAGCTTGCGGATCTCCACTTCCAGCCGGCTGCGGCTTTCCTGTACGCGATTGAGGATGTCGTTCTGCACCCGGGAGCAGTTGACTTCGAGGAGCCGGGCCAGGAATTCCCGGCCCGCACGATCGATCACGCCCCGCGCGCCCACCAGCCCCAGAGCCAGGTCAGCCAACCAGCGCAGCGGTGAGGCCGGCTGCGCGACATCAATCATGTCGCGAAATAGAAACTCCGACCGCGTCCGGAACCCCGCCTCCGGGTCAAGCGCGTGCGGAAGGCGGGCCAGTTCGCGAACTCCCGCCTGTGCCAGCATCTTCAGAAAGTCGTTCGCCATTTCGACAAAGCGGCTCGCGACCCGGCGGTATTCCTTCTCTCCCGCCGCTTGCTCGGTCTCAAGCCAAGGCTGAATGTGGCGCTGCGCAATCGCTTGGGCCTCCCGCAGAACGGCGCGCCGGTACGCCGGTCCCATCCGGCGCGGCACCGACCGCAGGGCTTGCTCAAACTCCTCCCTGGCCAAGGGCAAGGCGGAAGCAAGGAAAGACTTGTGCCGTTCGACGAAGAGGTCCGAGAGGCGCCGCTGCTCGGCCATCCAGAGATATCCCAGATCCCGCACCGAGCGCTCCGCCTCGGCGAGCGTCCCCTTCATCGCCGCGATTCTCCGCTCGGATTCTTCGAGGGGCCGTGCGAGCGCGTCACGTTCCTCGCTGAGAATCGCCAGCAGTTGCTCGCTCAGGCGCTCCACGCCACGCTCCGAGGCGGCTTGGATGAGCTCGTGGCCGGAGCCTTCCACCAACTGCGCAAGCGCCGCCCGCAGTCTTCCCCAATCGCGCTCCGGCCCGCGATTTTCAAGGCGTTCCGCAGCGCTGATTTCAAAGACCGGCCCCACCGCGCGGTGCAGGCGCTTCTCCAAGATCTGCCGCGTGAACGTGACGGCCGCAGCCCTTTCCTCATCCGTGGTCCGGTCCGCCTTGTTCAAAACCAGGATGAGGTTCTGAACCCTCCGCCCCACGTCCTCCACCAGCGTGAGTTCCTCGCCCGCCAGGGGAGGGTCCGCACCCAGCACCACCAGAGCGGCGTCGATGTGCGGCACAAAAGCCTGCGTGGCCGCGGTGTTGCCCGTCCACACGGATCCGAGGCCCGGCGTATCCACGAGGCACATTCCGGTCGCGAGCAACGCGCTGGGCACAAACACTTCCGCGCCTCGAACGCGCTTGGCGTTTTCGGGGTTGTACTCTTCGGAGACGTACTGCTTGAGCTCGCAGATCTCAATGTCCCGCCACGAGGTATCCACGTATTGGATGCGCGCCCTTCGATGCGTACCGTAGCGGATCACCGTGGGGGCAGCCGTCACGGGAACAAACCCCACGGGGAGAAAAGACTCCCCGATCAGCGCGTTGATCAGCGTTGATTTGCCGCGCTTGAACTGGCCGATGCACGCGAGATAGAAGCGGCCTTCCGAGACGCGGGCCGCCAGGTCGCGGCCGTCATCAGCGACATACCCGGCACCTAATTCCTCCCCCAGACTTGCCAAGCGGAGAAGTTTGGCTACTCCATCAGCCTCGCTCACCGTTACCGGGGAGCCAGCATTGGTGTTTTGAGACATACCCCGACCCCAACAAATGGCGTGACCGTCAATTCTTGCCTCTTCCCACAGGTCAAGTACCTAACTCGACTTCCAGCGCTCGTACGCTGTACGACCTGCGTAGTGCCCGTTCGAGCCGAGTTCCTTCTCGATCTCAAGCAGGCGGTTGTACTTGGCGACGCGCTCTCCCCGGCAGGCCGATCCTGACTTGATTTGCCCCGTGCCTGCCGCCACGGTCAAGTCTGCTATCGTCGTGTCGTCGGTCTCGCCGGAGCGGTGGGAAACTACTGCCGTGTAACCGTTCCGTCGCGCCAAATCAATGCATTGGAGAGTTTCCGTCACAGTCCCAATCTGATTTAGCTTGATGAGAATTGAGTTCGCTATGCCTTTCTCGATACCCTTTTCAAAGATCTTCGTGTTGGTTACGAAGATGTCGTCTCCGACCAATTGGATCTTGGACCCTAACAGATCAGTACCCCTCTTCCATCCCTCCCAGTCGTCTTCCGCCCAACCATCTTCCAGCGAGTAGATCTCCGGGTATCGGTTCAGCCAATCGCTCCAGAGTTTGGCCATCGCCTCCGGAGTCCGTCGAGACTTATCCGACTTTCTAAAGATATACGCCCCTGATTCAAAGAACTCACTAGCCGCAGGGTCAAGGTTGACCGAGATCTCCGGTCCCGGTTTGTACCCCGCCTTCTGGATGGCAGCGATCAGAAGCTCCATGGGCTCCTCGTTGGAGCGAAGCCGGGGAGCGAACCCGCCTTCGTCCCCAACGCTCGTCTCATAACCTTTCTGGTGAAGGATTTCCTTCAGTGTTTGAAAGGTCTCCGAAGCCGCTCTTAATGCTTCCGCAAAGCTCGGAGCTCCCACGGGCGCAATCATAAATTCCTGGAAGTCCACGTTGTTGTCGGCGTGCCGGCCGCCGTTGAGGACATTTAACATCGGAACAGGCAAAAGATAGGTATCCTGCATCGCAAGATGCCGATAAAGCGGAATCTTCTTCTCTTCGGCACAGGCCCTCGCGAAACCTACGGAGACTCCCAGAAGTGCATTGGCGCCAAGCCGCCCCTTGTTGGGGGTGCCGTCCAAGGCAATCAGCTTCGCGTCCAAGGCCGCCTGCTCTCCCTCAAACGCGGCCAAGCCTTTCTGAATTTCGCCCAGGACATTGGCCACTGCTTTCTGTACACCCTTGCCCCCGTACCTTTTCTTGTCCCCGTCACGGAGTTCCACCGCCTCACGTTTTCCGGTTGAGGCACCTGAAGGAACCTTGGCAACTCCCACCGCTCCGCTGGCCAACTGGACTGAAACTTGTATGGTGGGATTGCCACGCGAATCTAGAATCTCCATAGCCTCCAGTTTCTTGATGGTAGACATGAACTAGTTCTCCTTTATGAATTCTCCGGCAGTCGGAACCGTACCGGTCCGCAGGATCACAGCTAATTCGTCTCGCAAACCAGTCTCGATGGGAAGGGCCTGCACTTTCTCCACAGTGGTGTTGACCGGGTAGGAGAACGACCTAAGGTCGACCTTCCCATCCTCCCACACGGCAAAGCAAGCTTCGGGGCTGCCGGTCTTGGGCTGGCCAAGACTTCCTGGATTAACTACAAGGCCGGAGCCCATAGGGCGTACCGATGGAACGTGAGTGTGCCCAACGAGGATGACGTCGGCGCCAACTCTCTTCACCTCGTCGATCCACTTCGAGGAATCCGCCTCGCAGTAGCCGTAGAGGGGATCGGACGGAAGCGCATGACAGGCGTAAAACTTGGTGCTGCCGCGCCGAGTTTCCACAAACGCTGGCAGATGTCGAAGGAAATGCTTGTGCTGAAGATTCAATACCGAGTCCGTGCAACGTCGCGTGGCCTCGGCCATCTCGCGGAATCGCACTGAGCAGCGCGTGGCCTGGTTATACCCAATCGAGAAGTCATGATTCCCGCATATGATGACAGCCGCCTTCGATTGGACATAATCAATTACCGCCCCAGGGTCGGGACCGTAGTTTACTAAGTCACCTAAAACCCATAGTTCGTCGTAAGTCTCTCGGAGCGCCGAAAGGGCCTCGAAGTTGCCGTGGATGTCCGACACGATGACGATCTTCATGGAAGGCACCGCTGTTCTCCTCTACGTCGGAGTGGGTGTCCGTCCGCTGAATTATCCGAATTACATCGCTGGTTGCTCGGTCTTCTTGTGCCGATGTTCTGGGAAGGCAGTTGGCGTGGCGTCGCCCGAAGCGCAGCAAAAGGCAGAGGACACCTCCTCTCATGAGGCGCCCTAAATGAAAAAACTCCTGAGCGCCTCTCGGCCGCTAGGAGTTATCAACCCGTCATTACGGGTAGTTTGGGTGAACTCCATCACCCTCACATGTATTTATACCACAAACCCGCAACGATACGGGAGCCCTTAGCCTTATCGCCCAGGCTCGCAATGGAGTGTGCGCACAGTGGTGGCACCGTGCTGGGACGAGGCCAACTCCTAAACGGAATCTCTATCGACCTGCAGCCAACCCGGGAAGTTCCCTACGCAGAGTCAGCCCTTCACTTTCCCTTTCAGGACAATCGCACGAATCCCCTCGATTTCATGCATAAGGGCTCGGATCAGATTCTCCCAAGCCGCCCCGTCGTGAGGCGAAAACTCCCTTCCGTATCCCTTCATCCGCTCTGGGCGAGCGTTTTCGAGGACTACCCAGAGCGTTGAAAGCTCCGCGGCGAGCATCTGTTTAGGCTCGGGTTTGTGAAGCTGCACGGAGAACTGAGCCAGACCTTCCTGAAGGCGGGTTCGAATCGTCGCCATCCTGTCCCGAGCGGCCCGGGCTTGTTCTGCCGTGGTCCGGGCTGGCCCTCCGCCGTCGCTGCTCTCTTCGGCTGAGCGTAAAATCAACTCCATCCGGTCCAAAGCAGCGTCAAAAATCTTCCCGACGGTCGCCAGCCGTCTCGCGTGAAGTTCATCCAAAGCCATAGTCGCGGTGTCTCCTATCCCGCCCCTCGATCCTTGCAGGTTTCCGCATTCCGGCCATTCAAGCTCATCGAGTAATCAATGTGAATCAGTCTGGTTTTGATTTGCGAGCCGAAGTGATACCTTGGCTCCGCGGCAAGTCTACACATCTTCAGGATCGCGCCAGGCAGAAGCCCGCTGAAGCGTAGAACCTGCTCGCGAAAGTCTCCTGAGGCCAGCTTCCCGAGCCCGAATTGCTGGATGCAAAACTCCAGGAGTTGCCTGCCGGCCTGCTCAGGAAGTGGCGTCAGCGCGAGTTGCTGTCGGCTACCCCAATAAACACTGCCCACATGCCCGGTT
>Ga0335069_10002026_pt1 | contig 31705 bp, 24 predicted proteins | sample Lox_Sample_11_FD_206714 | JGI IMG/M metagenome (GOLD analysis project Ga0335069, IMG submission 206714) | Soil microbial communities from Loxahatchee National Wildlife Refuge, Florida, United States - Lox_Sample_1.1 | ecosystem: Environmental > Terrestrial > Soil > Wetlands | place: USA...
ATCTGGCAACGAAGCGGCGGCCACGACGACGGTCGCGGCCGCCGCTTCACCCTGCCTCTTGACAGACTGAACTACATATCAGCTCATAACCCAGAGGTCTCTACGTGCGCATGGTCCCCTCGCCGGGGCCTGAAATTGTGCTCAACGGTGGTGCGGCGGCTGTCAAGGCCACGCCGCTGCGCGGTCGGCCGAGGCCGAGCGTTGACAGCCACCGCACCACCGCGCACTGGCCTCTATCGGCGAGGGGAGTCGTATGTCCCTACATGCGATGGCGAGGTAGGGCCATTACTCCGGCTGCCGGCCGGGAGTTTGCCCGGCGGCCGTCACAGTTGCCAAATGACGACAGTTCTGATGACAACCGTGACGACAGTGGACCCCTCAACTACCCCCGCTACAGCCCTAAAATGCACCTATCGTGCCTGGTTAAGGCACCTGCCCGCTCCTGGCAGACTGCGGCGGTTCGATGCCCTACGGCCCGCGCGGCCCCCCGGGATGAACCGGGGATGTCTCGAAGTTATTGGTTGCTCGCGGGAGCCGTTGAATTATGAAGTTCTGCCAGGATTTGAGCAACCTTGTCACACGCGGCTTCGGTATCGGAAAACACCCATTGCCGCGGCGGAGTTGCCTCCCCGGGGGAGGCAAGAACGCGTATGACGAGCCGGCCAGCATCGCGCCAGGCGCGTACCACGATAATCCGGCTATCGTTGCTGGCCATCGGTGGCAGTATCGGGCTAGCCCATAGCCGGGACCGTCAACACTTGATTCGGGTTGACGATTCGTTGACGCTCGCGGAATATCCGGTGTTTCATTGTTTTCCGACCGATCAATTGCACCCAGAAGGGCGCGCAAGGTGCGATCAAGCGATGTCGGGTTCATCAGTGGCCCTCGGGAGCGCCCGCAGCTGTCGCTGCTCGGCGGCTTCTCGCTTTGCGTGGGCGGCAATACGGTCGCGCTTCCGCGACACGCCCGTCGCGTATTGGCGTACCTGTCGTTGGACAAGATCGTCCAACGCGACTGCGACCGCGGTGTGCTGGCCGAACGGCTGTGGACCGACGCCCCCGTGCAACGAGCGCGCGGCAGCCTGCGCACGGCGCTGTGGCGGATCCGACAGACGAGCCCGGTATTGATCACCGAATCCGCCGAACGTATTTCGCTCGGCGCCGATGTCGATGTGGATGCGCTGCGCTTCCGTGCGGAAGCCGAGCGGGTCCTGTCCGGACACGATGTGGTTGACCACACCCGATTGGCCTGCGGTAGCGCGGTCCTGTTGCCGGGATGGGACGAGGAGTGGCTGCTGCTTGCCCGTGAACAGTTGCGCCAGCTGCGGCTTCACGCATTGGAGGCCGCCGGGCGGTGCCTGATCCAGCGGGGGCGCTATCAGGAGGCCATCGATGTGATGCTGGGGGTGGTGGCAGAAGAGCCGCTGCGCGAGTCGGCCCAGGCAATGCTCATCGACGCCCACATCCGAGACGGCAACATGTCGGAAGCCCGTCGACAGTTCGACCTGTTCGCTGCCCTGTTATGGCGCGAGCTCGGGCTGCGTCCGTCACCGGACCTGCGGTCGAAGGTGGGGCTGATTGGTGCGCCGACGACCGCGGCCACTGTGCGCGAACCGCCCGGCCCCGACGGTCCCGGCCGGGCCGGGCTTTACGGTCCGGCGACCGCGGCGCGGCGGGCAGCTGTTCCGGCGGAGGCGCTGCGGCGTGCACCGCCTCGCCGCGCCTGAGAAGCGAGATATTGCGCGCCCGCGCATGACACACCAGCGCTGGGCGAACTATCCACCGGTCAGCCGATCGCGTTGACCGCCTTCCACTGCGACGGCAGCGCCGGCGCGGTGCCGACGATGACATTGCCGACGATGGCCCATCGCCGCGGCTCGATAGCTAGTTGCAGGGCAATCTGATTTTCTGAGACCGGTTCGGCAATGATGGTGTTGCCGTTGATCGTTCCCGCCGCCCCGCCCGCGACGATGGCGGTGGCAACGTTGCCGGCGCTGACCGCGCCAGCGATGACGGTGCCGCGGTGGACAAGGCGGTTGGCGTCGATGGCCTGCGACGATTGGCCGGGGTCGCTACCGACGGGCAAAAAGGTGAATAGCGGCGGGCCGGTCGCGGTGTCGGCGGCGTCGGTCAGCTCGCAATCGACGGAGTTGTTGCGGATGCGCAGCGACGTGGGCACGCTGCGGCGAAAGCCGATCACGCTTGCCAGTTGGGCCAGCGCGGCACTGGCGGTGACCAGGTTCGCGTCGGCGGTGACCGCTTCGGTGCCGGAGAACCGGACGGTTTTGGCTTTCTCGGCGGCCGCATTGGCAGGTGCGGGCTGGCCGGCGACCTGTTTGTCGAACTGCGTCATGTAGGCGCGTTGCGCCGCGGTCGCCTGCTGCCGCAACTTCGGTAGCTTCGCGACGTCGACTGGCGCCGAGCCGCTGAGCGTGACACCGTCCGGCAGCGGTGGCGAGTACAGCTGCGCGAGCACCATCAAGCGCAGCAGCACGGGGTCGAACAGGCCGGCGGCGAGCACGTCTTGGGCCTGCCGGACCGCGTCGGCCAGCTGCGCCGCCACTTGGCGGCTGCCGAAGTCGGTCCGGGCCCACGCTTCGGTGCCGAAGATCAGCACACCGGCGTAGCAGTCGGTGATGAGGTTGTCCGCGACCCGTATCTCGCCGAGTTCGGCGATGACCCCGATGGCCAAGGTGAGGCCGCGGAACTCGTTGTCGGAGATCACCGCGTCGTCGAGGGCGGCGGGCAGCCCGCTGTTGGCTTTGAGTTCCGGGGCGGCGAAGAGGTGTAGAAAACCGGTGAGCTGCTGCGGTCCCGCGCCGTCGGTGGTGGACGGCTCGAACAGGAACTGGTTGCGGCACAACCGAATCCCGGTCAGGGGGCCCAGCCCGAACAGGGCGGTGCCAAGCAGACCCTGCTGCACCGCAGCGGGGTTGAAGCGAAACACGCAGTGCTCGATCGTAAGCCCGGTGCAGTCGTCGAGCAGGATGGCCGGCGACACATCGAGGTTGCCCGCGGCCGCGGTGTTTATGGCGCGCGCGTTCTGCCGGGTCAGCACGCCGTTGGTGGTGGAGACGGCACGCGGGATGGTCGCGGAAACCTGCGGCATGTCGAATTCGAACCCGTCGATCGTGATGTCGGAGACGTTGATCAGCAGTACCATGCCGGCCGCGAAAGCGGCTTCCTGGCCTTTGGCGACGGCGAGCACGACCGCGTCGTTGCAGGCGCGCAAGGTGACGTTTTGCACCCCGGCCAGCACCAGCGGTGCGCTCAGCTCGTAGCGGCCGGGCTGGAAGCAGATGCTGATCCGGCCGTCGGCGCTGCTGCTGGCACGGCCCTGCACCGCGCCGGCGATCAGCTTCGGCAGGTTCGCCGCGTCCGAGGGGCGTACCTCGACGGTGCAGCAGTCGCAGCACTCGGGTTCGGTGAGCGGGGGGAATTGGACGCGGCAGTCCGCAAGGATCTTGAAAGTGTCGACTCGCGGATTGATCACGGCCAGCGGGCAGACCCATTGGTGCGGGCCGTCGGGGCGTTGTGGGGCACGCAGGTAGCGTTCGGGGTAGATCGCCGTCGGTGTGGCCGGGCGCACCCCGATGAGCCAGTAGTCGTCGAGGTGCAGGTGCGCGTCGCTGTCGGTGGCTTCGTCGGTGTCGCTGTGCACGGTGACGGTGATCGTGACGCCGGTGCCCTCCAGGCTGATGGGCGTGTTGAGGGTCTGCTTTTGCAGCCAGCGGTTCCAGACTCGAAGGTAGAGCTGCGGGCTGTAGTTGGCGGGGACACCGTTGGGGAGGCCCGGAAAATCGGCCTGCAGGGTCCTGGTGTCGGGGTCGTAGGCGGTGGTGACCAGTCCGGGCTCGCCGCCGAGGGCGGCCACGTATCCCTCGACCACCCCGTCGGTGCTGGCCAGGCTCGCGGTTGCGCGCAGCAGCTGCACGGGCTGGTTGCGCTGGGGGCGGTGGTAGTCGTCGACGGGCGCGCGCTCGAGGGTCAGCACGGGTTGATTGCTGGTGTCCGGAGTGACCCGGTACAGGAAAGACGCATCGTCGTAGCCCCACAGCAGGTCGAAGGTGCCGTCCTCATTGATCGCGGTGAGCTGGACGCGGATGCACTGGTTTTCGGCGCCCAGGAAGCCGCCGGTACTGGCCGGTTCGCACACGTTGGGCGGTTCGGGAATACCCTCCCAGGCGACCTGCAGGCGTGACTGCGACCGCAGCTCCATCGTTTTCGGGTGGAATTCCAGTCCCTGCGCCGCCCAGATCTGCTGGTCTTGGGTGAGGGCGTCGGCACAGGTGGTGGCCGTGGTGGGGATGCGTTCGATGCGCTGCAGCAACCGGGTGCGGGCCGCGCCGTCGGGGCCGCCGAGAGCGACCTCGTAGAGGGCCGGGTCCTCGACGGCGGTGACGTCGGTGTCTTGCAGCCACAGCAACACGTGTTCGTTGAGCAGCCGCTCAGCCGCCAGGATGTTGGGCGGCGCGCTGGTGGCCGGGAACTGGTCTAGCCAGTCGGGCTGGTTGGCGACGTCGAGCGCCTCGTGCAGCCTGACCCGCCACCCGCCGACGTACATGGTGCCGGGGCCAATACTCACGCCCGACTGGCCGATGGTGACCGCGTAGCCATTGTCGGGGGTGCCGGCGGGTCCGACGATGTCGATGATCTCCTTGCGGCGCTCCTCGCTGTCGATGACACGCTGCTCGTTTTGCTCAGCTTCCAGGGTCACACGGCCCTGCTGGTATGCGACGCCGCGGTACAGCCGCGCTGGATCGAAGGACAGCCGTGCTACGTCGATGGCCATTTTGTGCCTCTCATCAGTTCGCCCTCGGGGTCCGCTCCGGGGAGGTGGACCAGCACGGGGCTCAACCCCACCGGCAGGTATTCCTGCAACTTGATCAGCAAAGACCGGTCGTGCAGCGCAGCGTTGTCGCGGCAGAAGACGCCCATCTCCGATCCGTCTTGGCTGCCGGTGAGCAGGCTCGGGATCCCTTTGGTGGTGGCATCGAGGATCGCGCTGTCAGCGCCGTCCTCGAGCTGGGCGTAGCCCCACTCGCCGAAGCGGCGGCTGACCATGATCGGCCCGTGGGCTGGAACCTGCACCGACTCGTAGCGTCGCGGCAGCGCGCTGTCAGTGGACCACGCCGAGAACCGCACACATCCGTCCTGGGCGTTCTGCACCCTCACCACATCGTCGAGGACCGACTCGCTGCATTCCAGGCGGTGCAGATAGGCCGGACCCAACACGGTGCAGCGGGTCAGCTGTGCGAGGCCTGCGTCGGTGGCGATCGCGGCGTCGGCCAGCGCCAGCGGATACGCCTCGGCGAGCAACTCCCGGTTCAGCGCCTTGAGTGCATCCCCGCTCGGGGGGGTCACGATCGCCTTTTGCACCGCCTGGAGGGTGGAGGTGCGCAGCGCTCGGTCACGGAAGCGGTCGTCGGTGTAGATGAGCGGGCCGGCGATGATGGCCTGCAGCCCGGTGAGCACGGCCTGGGTGTTGGAGCTATTACCGATTTGTCCGGCCAGCCAGGTCGACAGCGGGTCGCGGGGCTGAGCCAGCGCGCCGAGCAACGCGTCGAGGTCGCGCAGATGGGTGAGGGCGCCGGCCGGCTGGGCGGGTTCGGCGGGCAAGCCTTGCACGATGGAGTCGCTGATCGCCAGTGTCTCGATCAGCCCCGCGGCGCGGATGCGGATCGGGCCGGTGATGCAGCGGTCGACGGTGAGAGTTCGCACGGTGCCCTGCACCCACACCGTGACCGGCGCCAGATCACGGTTGTCCACACCGACCCCCCAAGTGGCGGTGGGTACCAACGCGCCGGTGCCGGGATCCAGCGTGCAGCACGACAGCACCACGTCGGTGAAAGTGCCGCTCAGAACCAGGTCGGCACCGCTGAGCAGCAGCCCCTCCAGCCGCAGGGTGCCGTTGTCCCCGGTGAACATCCACTCGGTGCCGGCCGCAGTGCGGATGACGGCGCGTTTCTCGTCGCCGGCGCGGATCGTCACGTTCTGGATGCCCACCGGGGGATTGCCGACACCGGTGAGGGTGCGGCCGTCGCGGATTTCGATGGTGCCCGAGTTGCCCAGTGCGGCTATAGGGTTGGTGAGCCCATTGGCGGATCCGCCGTCGATCGTGGTGACTGGCGGCGGGTCGGCGGGTGCGGGGACACCGGCCTGGCTGCGATCGTAGGGGCCGGCGCCGATGCGGGAGAACAGCCCGTAGGTGTAGCCGGCTTCGACGTCGGTGGGGGCGCTGGCGCACACCTGGAATCGCCCGACCTCGGGCCAGACCTGCACCTGGTTGACCGGTACGACGTCGGAGGAACCGAGCGGGCTGACCGACACGGAGGTGCCCCACAGTGTGATCGCGTCCGGGTCGGGGTAGTGCGTTGGGCCGGGCGCGGCGGTGACCGCTTCCCACAGCGCGCCGGTCAGTGGCGCGGGCAGCTGCCACACCCGTTTGGGCACCCAGCTGTCGCCGAAAGCGTTGGCGCCGCCGGCTGTGAACAACGGGATCTGTCGGCCGGTGGGGTCGAATGCGTATTGGTCGGTGGTGCCGGCGACGAGCACCGGGGTGGCGCGGTCGACGTGCAACGCGACGGTGCGCCAGAGGAAAAAGCCGATCTTGGGGATGCCGTACCAGCCGAGGTTGCCGCGGCCAAGCCTCACGTCGACGCGGTGCGCGTATTCGTCGAAGGCGGTGCCGGTCATCCGTGCGCCCAACGGGATGCGCAGGTCGGCCCAGCCGCCGGCCGGGGTGCGGGTCAGCAGGCCGGCGAGTTGTTCGATGAGCTGCAGGGTGAGTGCGGCGGTAGGGTCGGGCGCCGACGCGGGCCGCCCGATCGGGGGGTCGAGGTTGTGGCGGGTGCGGGCGAGACGGCGGAAGAACTCGATGACGCGGGTGTCGTAGCCGGTGACGTCGAAGGCGAGTTGTTCGAGCAGCGCGACCGTGCCTTTGCGGCGGCGGTAGTAGATGGTATTGGCGACGTCGAGGCGCTGGCCGCGGGCGTCCATGACGGGCACGAGGTTGGTGGCCAGCAGTTCGGCGATATAGGGGATGACCCAGCTGTCGCAGGTCTCGATGGACTGGTCCTCCCAGAGCCGGTCGATGCTGCGCCGCACCACCGCCATCGACGCCCCGATGCGTCCCAGCAGCTCGCGCAATGGCCCGTCACCATCGAGGGTTTGCGCGTCAACGGTGTGGTACACGGCGGGCACCAGCGACCACAGCTTGTCGGCGTAGCGGGCCTCGTAGGCGTCCTGCACGGCGTCAGTCATCGGACTCGACCGCCTGGCAGAGCTGCAGGTCTGTCGGCTGCAGGGTGAAGAAGCCGCCGGGGCCGGGGCTGAACCGCGGCCCGGGCGAGGTGGTGCGCACACCGAAGATTGGGATGGCCCGCCAGCTCATCAGCAGGTCGTGGACGCCGAGCACCCCGGGCACGTCGGTGACGACCTCTTCGATGCGGCTGCGGTAGAGCGGTTCACCGAGTGCGAGCACGCCGGGGGCGAAGATGTTATTCAGCACGGCGGCGCTGACCTGTGTGTACACATCGTCGGGGCGGTAGCTGGGGGCCAGCGCCAGCGCCATGCTCAGCGACGCGGTCAGCTCCCGCGCCAGCAGCACCACCAGCGGGCGGTTGGGATCGTCCTGCGCCCGCAACGCCGTGGTGGCGCTGGCGACGGCGCCCATGTCATCGCCCACGTACACCCGCACCATCGGTCGCTGCTGGGTGGGATCCCACTCCCACACCGCCTGGGCGCGGGTCACGCCCGGGGCGGCGGCGGCGACCGCGGCGTAGTCGTCGCCGGAGATGGCGCGCCCGAACGTCAGCACCGACTGCGGCGCGAGATTGCGGACGCTGTCGGCAGGTTGGGGGTCCGAGCCGCCGACCGGGGGGAAGGGGTTGCGCACCGCTTGCAGGTTGGTCACCGGGTTGAGCACCTGGGTCAGGCTGCCCGCCGGCGGCACGGCCGCGCCGGAGCCGACGCGGTAGCTCGCCAGCACCTGCGCGCCGGTGGGCAGCCGTCGTCCCGCGGTTTGGCCGTCGCCGGTGCGCACGTGGGTGTTTCCGTTGTCGTCGTTGTAGGTCTCGAATACCGACTCGTCAACGCGGTGCCCGTAGAGGGTGGGGACCTCGGTCCAGTACCGGTCGCCCACGGTGAGGATCACCGTGGAGGAGTAGCCGTCGCCGGATCGGCCCGGGTAGTCGGTGAGGAAGGTGACCGGTTTTTTCGACAGGCTGAAGTCTTGCCCGGGCTGGCTGGCGTCGCCGGTGCCCAGCGACTCATCGCGCACGGTGGCGCCGCGGGTGACGGTGATGAGGTCCCACAGCAGCCGCAGCGGCGAGGTGAGCGTCGCGTCGGTGCCGGTGATTGCGACGTCGGTGGAGCCGGCGGCGGGGACGGCGGTTACCGCGGTACCGCCGCCGGTGGAGTCTTCGAGCAGCGCGGCGGTCGGCTGGCCGGCGGGCGCGGCCGGCGCCGTGGCGAGGGTCAGGGTGGTCGGCAGCGTGGCCGAGGTTTGGATCGGGGTGTCGAGCAGGGGGCCGACGTCGGTCCAGCCGGTGTGCACGGTGACGATGTCGGCGCTGTACTGGCTCAGGTCGGCGCCGCCGGAGCAAATGGTGAGTTGCGCGACGATGATCGGGATGCCGGTGTTGGGTGTCGGCGGTCGGGTGGGATCGATTGGTGTTCCGGTGGCGTTGGCGTACCACAGAACTTCGTCGTAGCCGGTCAGCCGGGCGACGTAGGAGCTGGCCGACGCTTCCACGACGAGCGGGTCCCCGGTTGTGAGGTAGCGCGCCGGCGCGTCGAGCACCAGCGTCCCGGCGTCGTCGTCGATCACTTTGGCGCCGGCGGGCAGCGTGGCCAGATGCGCGGTGCGAGTCGGGTAGGTGAGGCGATAGTCCTGGGCGTGCTGGTCTTGGGGGAGGGCACCGGTCAGCAGGACCCGGGTGTTTTTGCGACCCTGGGGGTCAGTCTCGGGGACGAGACCGCCGACGTCGACCAGCACCGCTTCGGTGAGGTCCCCCCAGTCTTTCGGCAGCAGCAGCAGCTGGTCGCCGGTGGCGATCGAGGTCGGGGTGCCCTTGACCAGCACGCCGCCGTGCGCGATCAGCTCGGTGTGCGGCGGCGGTTCGGCCGCGCCGGGCACGGTGAGCGGCGGCCCGTTCGGCGCGGGGGTGGCGGCCAGGTCGTCCGGGGTGGGCACGGGCACGCTGGTGGGCTCGCTGAAGGTAACGGCAGTCGTCGTTTCGAAGGTTTGCGACTCGACGTCGGGGGTTGCTGTGGAGGCGATGGCCAGACCGCTGGGCACGATCAGCGGGCCGGGCCCGGACGCGATCAGCGCCAGCGTGCCGACCGCGCCGATGCCCGGGCGGGGGCGGTAGCCCAGCAGGGCGACCAGGTGCGCGACGCTGGCGTCGAGTTGCGCGGTGCCCAGGTAGTCCTCGTTGGCGATGCGCTCGTTGTAGAAGGTCAGGATATCGGCGATGTAGGCCCACCAGTCCAGCAGCTGCAGGCCAAGGTCGTCGCTGGCGGTCGGTTTCCAGTCGGCCAGTTCGGTTTCCGAGTCGAGGGACTGCAACAGGGCGCGGCGGAACGTGCTGAAAGTGCCGACCCGGTAGGCGAGCTGGGTCAGCCCGGCCGGGTTGGTGATCGGGAACCTGGTAGGCAGCGCGCCGCATTCGGTGGGGCAACCGCATGAGCACGTCATTTGCCGCCCTGCACCGTCACCCGCAGCGAGCCGCGGTCGGGTTGGCTGGGATCCTGGTCGACCAGCAGGATCTGGTTGTCGCCGACGGTGACGACCTCGGGCATCGGCACGTAGCCAGGCAGCCACCCGCGGCGCCGGTAGAGGATGCCGATGACGCCGTCGACGCCGTGGGCGCGTTGGGTCGCGGCCTCGAGTTCGCTACGTTGCAGCGGGGTGCCGAAACGGAATTGCCCGGGCGCGAAGAAGCCGGGCCGGCCGTCGCACGTTGGTCCGGTGCCGAGCTGTTCAAGCACGGCGGCCTCGACGTCGCCGCGGAACGCCCAGGCGTGCGCGCAGACGACGACGATCAGGTCCAGCCCGATGTAGTCGGGGTCGGGGCTGTACACCTCGTAGCCGGCGATGCGGCGCCGATCAAGCAGCTGGGCCAGGGCGACCCGCTCGGGCAGTGTGGCCTGTTCGCTGCCGCGGGGCTGGGCGGTGGTGAACACGGTGGCCCAGCTGCCGGTCCAGCGCATGACGGTGCCCGCGTCGAGCACCCAGGCCAGCTCCTCGGCGGCCTTGGTGTAGTCCTCGGGGCGCACCGCGCGGAATTGCCGCGTCCGGAAGGCTTGCGGCGCATTGGCTTTGACGTTGTCGATCGTTTCCTCGTCGAAGCCGCCTGCGGCCGGGAAGGGGTTGGTGGCCGCGGTCACGACGGTGTTGAGCGCGGCGGGCACGGTGGTGATCGAATCGGCGGCGACGTTGCCGGCCTGCCCCGCGGTGACGCGGTAGGTGACCTGGAATTGCGTGCCGGCGGCTGGGCGGTCACCGAAGGGGCCGGTGCCGAACCGCACCGAGTCGGCGTCGTCGCCGTCGTATTCGAAGAACGGCAGCCCCCGGGTGCGGTCGTCGGTGCGGATGTCGGTGTAGGCGACCGGTTCCAGCGTGTAGGCGGCTTCGCCGGCGGCGGCGTCGAGCAGGGAGCGGTGCCAGTGCCAGGTTTGTGGTTTGTCGCCGGGTTCGCCGGGCTGCTGGATGGCGCACACCTCGGGCGTGCGGCTGCCGTCGGCGCGTGTCAGCCAGGACACCCGTCCCTGGGTGAGGGTGTGCAGGTGGTACGGGACGGGGTCGCCGCAACCGGCATCGGGGCCGCTGCGTGCGACGGCGGCGCGCGGCGCGTCGGCTCCGTTCGGGTCGGGGTCGATGACGAAGGTGTCGACGTAGCGGCGGCCTTCGACGGCGTTGACGAGGTTGCCAGCCAGCACGGTGCGGTTGCCGGTCAGTGGGTGTTCGGCGGTCAGCGCCTCGGTGCGGTCCCAGCGCAGGTGGGTGACGGGCTGGTTGCCGAGCAGCTGGTCGGTCTCCTCGATGGCCGCGGTGAGGTGCACGACTTCTCGTGTCGGCGGGTCGACCGGGTTGGCGGCGGCGGTGTCGATGAGCAGCGCCAGGCCGACGGTGCCGAGCTGCGGGTCGCCCACCGGGAAGGCGTGGCCGTGGCCGTTGACCCACATTTCGGTGGCGCCGACCGCCAGGCAGCTTTGGCTGTCGTCCCAGAGGTAGGGGGTGATGCCGCGGTTCCAGCGCGGGTCGACACGCAGGGTGCCGGTCAGCAGCTCACCGGTTTGCGGGTCGATCAGTCCGTCGCCGATTTCGAACGACAGCGATCCGCCGTCGGGCAGCGGCGCCTCCACGGCGGCCGACTGCGGGATGATCGCGGTGGTGACGTCGATTTGCATCAGCACCTGCGCCGAGATTGCCGGTCGCGGCTCGTAGTCGACGAGGCGGGCGTGGCGGATGACCGAGCTGCGTTGGGTGGCGGTGGCCAGGGTGGCTTCGTTGGCGATGCGGTCCTGCAGGTAGCTCAGGTCGTCGCCGGCGGCGCTGAGCAGTTCGAGCAGCATGATGCCCAGGTCGGGTTCGTCACGTTCGACCCACTGGGAGTAGGTGAGGGCCGAGTAGTCCAGCAGTGCCGCGCGGAAGCTGGCGAAATCCTTGGCGAGGTAGTCGATGACGGGGCCGCCGCCGGGGGGGTGCGGGCACGGCTGGGCGGGGGCGCAGTCGAGGGTGGAGGGGCAGCCGGCCTTGAAAGAGAACCGCGCCGACGCGTAGTAGGGATCGAGGGCGCTGCTGTCGATGTGCAGCAGGTATTGGGAGAAGTCGCCGCCGATCGGGGTGTGCAGGTCCAGGGTGGGCCGGCCGTCGTCGTCGACGGCCCAGTCGGTGGCGGAGATCGCGTCGACGGGCACCGTCGGCACCGATTCGCCGCCGGTGATGGTGACCGGGGCGGTGGGCGAGAGGGTGCCCTCCACGGTGACGGTGGTGAGGAAGTGCACCCGCAGCGATTGCTGGTCGGGTGTGGTGATTTCGACGAAGTCGATGCCGTTGAGTGTGGTGTTGGCGGGGTCCAGCAGCTTGGCGAGGCGGTCGGGCATCTCAGCTCACCTGCACGGTGACGGTGGCCGGTGTCTGGGTGTCGACCAGCGTGTAGTTCACGTTGATCAGCAGGGTGCCCTCGTCCAGGCCGCTGGCCGGGTCGGTGGCGCCGGAGACGACGGTGACGTCGCCGAGGCTGACCTGATCGCCGAGCCATGTCGTGATGGCCTGCTGAACCTGCATTTTCACGGTGGCCCTGAGCGCGTCGGACTGCGGGGCGAACACCAGCCTTCGCAGCCCGCACCCGAATTGGGGCAGGCAGACCCGCTCGCCGGGGCTGGTCAGCAGCAGCTGTTGGATGAGCTGGTTGACGTGGTCGGGGTAGCCGGCGCGGGCGATCTGGCGGGCGGCGGTGTCGACGCGCAGCGGGTAGGCGTAGTCGTGGCGGATCACAGGCCGCTCACTTTCGGCTGTGTTTCTAGGATGAGCACCACACCCTGCACGGCGTCGTCGGCGGCCAGGCACAGGCCCACGCTGTCCTTGGTGAGCGCCTGCGCGCCGTCCGCGGCGCCGCGCAGCGCGGTGGCCACCCACTTGACCCGTATGCATGGGTGCGGCGCCCCGGGGAGGAAGGTGCACCCGACGATGGGGAACGTGTCGCTGGCCACGACGATCGGGTCGCCGCTCAGGGTGATCGCGGTGTTCGCCGGGACCGGGGTGACCGTCCCGCCGTGCGGGCACGTCAGCGCGCTGCTCGCGGTGAGGTAGTCGCCCATCAGGTCACCTTGAACGCGCCGTTGTTGAGCGCGACCGCGTCGTCGGCGACCGCGACCGACTTGGAGCCGCGGGTGGTGGTCACGCCGTCGCTGTCGAAGGCCACGGTGCCGCCGTTGGAGTCCGCCAGGGTGACCGAGTCGGCGTTGTCATCGAAGAGCAGTTGGTGCGGCGCGGCGGTGACGATACCGCGGGTGGTGGGCGCGGCCTGCGACGGCAGTTCTCCTGCGCGCCAGAAGCATCCGGTCCAGATGGGCTGTGACACGTCGCCGCCCTCGAATTCGATCCATACCGCCGCGCCGACCGCCGGGACGAAAAAGAACCCGACGTGGGGCCCGGCGTAGGGCACGCAGGGCAGGCACCAGCCGGTCGGGGTGGCGCCGAGCACTGCGGGCACGTTGGCCTTGATGCGAAGGGTGCGGGAGTCGACGGCGGTGACGGTGCCGCGGTATTTGCCGAAGAAGCGGTTCTGTAGGCGATCGGCGAGTTCGAAGAGCAGGTCGTCGTTCATGCCGACGGTCCCATCGCGTTGCGCACCAGCACGAAGGCCATGGAGTGTGCCTGTGTGGTGAGGGTGTGGCGCACGCTCCACACCAGGTACGGTCCCGACAGCAGCGAGCCGCATCCTTCCACGGCGACCACGGCGCCGACCCGCAGCACCTGTTTGAGCACGGCCACGTCCGCGGTCCCTTCGCATTTGGCGAACCAGTCGGCCTCGCGCAGCAGCCCGCGGGCGCGGGCGGGTAACTCGGTGGCGTCGGCTGCGGCGGTGAGGATGACGGTTTTTGTTGTGCCGGTGAAGGTTTGAAGGTTTTGAGCGTCCAAGGCTTTGAGCCCGGAGTCGGAGGTGTCGGCGACGACTCCGGCGGGGACGGCGTCGGTGAGGCTGGCTTGGCGCGCGGCCACCGCCGACGGGCGGGCGGCGTCCCAGGAGAAGTCCAGCACCGGGACACTGGCCGTGGCAGGGTCGTTGACGTCGATGGTGATGGCCGGTTTCACACCCAGGTTGGGCGCCGCGAAGTAGCCGGTGCGCTGTCCGGGGGTGTCGGTGCAGAACACCCGGAACCATCGCCCGGTGCGCCGGGCGAGCCGGCGCAGGAAGTCGGCGTCGGAGCCGCGCTGCATCAGGGTGTGGTCGGCGTCGCTGTGCGACGGGGCGGCTTCTGTGCCGTTGTCGTGGGCGGGTGTGCACCCGTAGACCTGGAAGATCTGGTTGGCGACCTCGACGTCGCTGACCCCCGACCACTCCCTGGCCTTTTCGGTCAGGCCCATCGCGACGGTGGCGTCCTGACCCCACACGTCGACGGTGGCGCCGGTGAGCCCGGTGGGCATGTGCACCTTCTGGGTCAACACGTAGCCGTCGAAGATGCACTGTTTGCCGCCGCCGTCGGGGGTGGCGACCACGGCGATGTTGGCGTACGGCGCGATGCGCACGTCACCGACGAACGTGGGCTGGCAGCCGTTCTGCGCCACCGGCAGCTGCAGCGAGATCGCCCCGGGCAGGTCGGCGTTCTCCTCGACTTCCAACTTGCTGACCAGGTCGTAGAACTGCTGGTCCGCGGGATTGCCGTCGAACAGAACCTGATAGGTCGACATGGCTGCTCACCGCCCGGTTCCCGAGGCGGGGACGCCGATCAGGTCGTGGACGCCCAGCGCGTCCGGCGACATCGCGTCGTTGGTGTTGCACAGCAGCCAGGATCTGGTGGCGTCGCTGACGAACCGGTAGGCGATGACGTCGAGGCGTTCGGCGTCGCCGCGGCGATACCAGCCGATCGGTGGCGGCGCCGACGGCGGCGGGATGCGGGTGACGGTGACGATGGAGCCGTCCGGCAGGGTGACCTGGTAGGTGCCTGCGGTGGCGTAGCGGCTGCTGGACGTGAACACGGCGACCTCACACCGGAAGCATGCCGAGGACCGACTCGGCGGTATTGATCAGGTTGGCGACGGCCAGCGCTTTGCGCAGGCCCTGGCTGTAGTCGCTGGCGGTCCGGCCGACCGCCGCGAGGATGTCGGTGTCGTGCGCGAGGTCTTGGCGGGTCAGCACTTTGAGGGTGATCTGCACCTCGGCTTTCGTCGGGTTGAGCAGCTCGTCGTAGAGCTTCTCGTTGATGGTCAGCGCGGTGACCCGCACGGGGACGATGCGCCCGGGCCCCCAAACGAACAGCACGGTGTTCAGGTAGTTCGCGGGTATGCAGCGGTGGATTCCCTCGTCGCCACCGCCGAGACCGAGGGCCCCGCCGATCGCGGCGGTCACCCTTCCGAGCAGACCGCTGGTGGTGGCCTCGGCGGGGTAGAGCAGCATCTCCAGCGCGGCGATGCGGGAGTAGACGCCGCTGACTTGGGCTAACCCGGCGCTGACCGTGCCGTCGGCGATCGAGTCGGCGGCGTCCAGGCATAGCGTGAAGGTGAACGACTCCCCGGGATCCCCGTTGACCGCCAGCGGGTTGGCCGTGGTCTCGTTCGGCCCGGCTGACGGCGCGTCGGGCTGGGTCCAGGCGTGCGACATCGTTTCCGGGTTGTATTGGAAGACAATGATGTTCGGGATCGGTATGAGGTTGGTGGGGATGAATTCGACGAGCGCGCCGCGCAGAAACGTCATGAGGCACCATCCAGGCGGAGCGCGTCCTGAATGCCGCGGGCGACCGCGTCGGCAATCTGCTCGAGCGTTTGTCCGGTCTGATCGGGCACGGTGACCCCGATCCGATCAGCGGAACGCAAGGGGATCCGTCCGAGCACAACGGCGACGAGTTCGGCCAGGCGTCGCGCCTCGGCCTCGCTGAGAGGGCCGGAGTGTAGGCTTAGCCGCCCGATCGTCACGGCCGGTGGCGTGGGGGTGTGTGGGGTGGTCACGGCCGGCACCTCCTGGGCGCTGCGAGCCCGCGGGCAGGGCTCATCCGGCCACCGCCACGGGGGGTTCGGCGCGCAGGACCGCGCCACGTTTGGCCATCTCGCGCCGGCACGCCGCCAGCACGGTGGGCACCGTGATCACGGCGCCACCGCTGCGCGCCTCGAATGCGGCGGACAGCGCGATCGCTTTGATCTCGGCGCCGGTGAGCTCGATGGAGGTAGCCAGCCATTCGTGGTCCAGCTCGCCGGTGATCTGCTCGCCGGTGGAGGTGTGCGACGGCAGCGCCAGCCGCCACAGCCGCAGCCGCTCGGGTGGGGCGGGGGCCACGAAGTCGATGACCGTGCGCAGCCGCCGCAGAAACGCCGCATCGAGGTCGTTTTTGCGGTTGGACGCCAGGATCGCGACACCGCGGAAAGTCTCCAAACGCTGCAACAGGTAGTCGATTTCGATGTTGGCGTAGCGGTCGTGGGCGTCGTGCACCTTGGTCCGCTGCCCGAAGAGCGCGTCGGCTTCGTCGAAGAACACCAGCACATGGCTGCGTTCGGCCTCCTCGAACAATGCCGCGAGGTGCTTCTCGGTTTCACCGATGTACTTGCTGACCACGCTGGCCAGGTCGACGCGGACCAAGTCGAGCTCCAAGGACCGCGCGAGCACTTGCGCGGCCATCGTCTTGCCGGTGCCACTGGGGCCCGCGAACAGCGCGGTGACCCCCGCGGTGGTCGGCACCAGACGCCGAAACTCCCACCGGTCGAGCACATCTCGGCGCAGCAGCACCTCGTTGCACAGCCGCCGCAGTGCGGCTTCGACCCGTTGGGTGACCACGAGGTCGTCCCAGTCGTACGGCAGCGCCATGGCGGACAGCGACTGGAAGCTGCCGTGGCGGACCCGCTTACGCAGCACGCGCGAGGCGACCGCCGAGCCGGCGGCTGCAGCGGCGGCGCCACTGCACACATCGGCTGGGGTGAGGTCCCAGTCGCTGACCAGTCGTGGGGAGGGTGCGCTGGTGGCGGCAGCCCATAACTGTTCGCGCTGTTCGGCACGTGTCGACGGCATGGTCCAGCTGAGCCGCACATGACGGTCGTTGTGGCCGGCGGCCCCCACGGTGCGCGCGACGAGGGTGAGCCCAGCCGCGGCGTGCACCGGCACCGCTTCGTCGGGGTCGGCGACCCATAGCGGCACCGCGTCAAGCAAGTGCGCCGTGCGCAGTGCGCGCATCCCCGCTTCGGGGTCCAAAATGACGACGCGGCGGCCCAGGCAAGCCGCCACCTGGGCGAGCAGGGTGCGTCGGCCCGAGCCGGTGGGACCAACGAGTTCGACTTCGGGGCCGGACGATTCGAGGACCGATGCGGCACAGCACATCTCGTCGAGCAGGGCTGGGTGCAGGCACTTCAGCTGCGACACGTCGAGGATCGGGCCATCGCCGCGGATGTCCACCCAGTCGTCGCGGCCTGCGAGATACGCCGCGACGTCGGGGTCAATCGTCCACGGCGTGGTCGATTGGAAGCCGTCGGTCGGTGCAGCCAGCTGCCAGCGCACCAGCGGCGATGCGGGCCCGGGCTGATAGCCGCGGGGCCAGTTCCACAGCTGTGCGGCCAGCGCGGGCGAGGGCGGTATGGGCGCCGCGGTGTCGTCGAGGTAGCCGAGCACCCGGGTTAGCCGGGGGTTGAGTTCGCAGGCGCCAAGCAGTGCCAGCCACTCCACCTCATGCACGGTCAACCCGAGGGCAGCCAGCCGGGCCCACCGGCGATCGGTGGCGATCGCCGCGCGGGCGGTGTCGGCGGCCTGGTGCACGGTGGTGGGCCACTGCGCCTCGGTGGGCGAGACGATTTCGTCGACGACGGCGTGGACGCTGCTCTGGGGCGACCGCGCCTCCCAGCGGTCGCGCAGCGCGTCGACTTGCGCGCCGGCCAAACGGTGTACAGCCGTGAGCCACTGCATCTACACCACCGCCCAGAGCGCGGGGTCGGCGTCCACGTCGCCGGCGCGCAGCCCGATCTCGTGCTGCCCGGACGGTGCGTCGGCGGGTGTGGCGAAGGTGATCTGCGTCCCTCCCGTGCACTGCCACTGACCGGGGCCCGGTGCGGCGCCGTCGGCGATGCGGGTGAGCGCCAGCCCGCCCAGCCGCAGCACCGCGCCCGTCTCGGGCACGTTGCGCGCGTCCATCGTGTAGATGCCGGCGCCGTCGTGATTGAGCAGCGGTCCGCCGGCCGGGTTGATCCACGCCGCGACGTCCAGCGGCACGGTGTTGGACCGGAAGCCGGGCACGGTGGGACGAGCGATGACGAGGCCGTAGCGGCCCGGAGGCGGGGCGGCGGCCCCCGCGGGGGCGCGCAGCAGGAACGGCACGCCGTCGATGGGCGGGGTCGCGTAGGGCGGGCTGATCGGCACCTTCCAGGTCGCGGTGATGTCGGTTTCGGTGGGCTTGCCCGTGGCGTCGTAGGACACCAGCAGCACGGTGTCGGTATCGGCGAGGTGCAGGCCGTCTAGCGCGACGACCTGGCCGGCGACGGGGGCCGGCGCGGGCGCGGTCGAGGCAGGTGATTGCTGAAAGATCACCGTGGAGCCGCCCGGTGCGGCGTAGGTGACGGTGCGCCAGGTGACGAACAGGTGCGGTAGCTGCGGATCGGTGGCGGGTCCGGACGGGGCGGCGGCCAGGTTGACGCGTCTGGGGTGGAGCTGCGGGTCGGGCGGCGGCTGATCGGGGGTCAGGAACACGACGCTGACCCGGTACTGCGCGGTGGTGCGCAGCGGCACGGCGAGGGCCTGCCAGAGTCGGCTCATCTCGTCGAAGGTCGGCGATTCCAGCACCAGGGTGGCTTGACTGGGCGACACCGGGTTGGGCCCGGGGGTAGGGGTCGGTAGTGAGAACGTGGCGTTCTCGTGGAATGCCCGCATCGCCACGCCCAGCACCTGTTGTTCGTGGACGTAGCTGGTCTGCGACTGCGCGGACAGCATGTACCACAGGTCCAGCGACAGCGGTTCGAACGCGACGGGCTGCTTGCCGGCGCCTTGGGCGGCTTGTGTCCAGAACTGATTGGCCAGGAACTTATCCGCGCCGACGTGGAAGAGATACAGGCTCAGCTCCGTGTCGGATTGGCCGGTGGGCGTTTCGGGGTGCTGGCCGCTGATGTTGACCGAGAACGGCGGCCCTGCCCCGCCGAAGAGCTGGCTGCTGCCGAGCGCGGTGGTGAGGATCTGCTTCAGCGAGTCGGTAACGATGGACAGGTCCTGCATCTGCTCAGCCCTGTCCGAAGCTGTAGCTGATGAGCGGGCGGCTGAGCCTGCGTGCCGGGGAATCGGATCGCGCTGCGGCGGTCGCGGGTTGTCCGGCAGGGGCCGATGCGGGAGCTCGCGGCGGTGGTGGCGCGGTGATGATCTCAATGCTGCCGATTTGCACGCTCGAACCCGGCGGCGACGCCGGGGGAGGCCTGGTGGGCGCCGGGGGAGGCCTGGTGGGCGCCAGGGGCTTTGGGATGGTCACACCGGCTTGTCGAAACTGGCCGGCTTCCGCGTCGGCGATGTGGCTGGGAGGCGTTGTGGCGGCCCGCGCTGGAAGCGGAATGGTCTGTGCCGCGGCCTGTTTGGGGGCTGGCGGGACGGGGCGGACCGGCGCTGTGGACAATGCGGAGAGCCGATCCCACGCCGCGCGGGCCGGCGGCGATACGGGCGGGGCTAGGGCTGCGGGTGCTGGGGCGGCAGGCGGCTGTACAGGTGGTTCGCCTGCGGCGCAGGCGGATTCGACTGCGGCAGCCACGGGCGGTGACACAGGCTGTGGGCTGTCATCGGCCATGATCACTGGCCGGGTCGGACCCCACGCGATCTGCCGGGGTGTCCGTGCGGCCCGTACGCCGCCGTTTGGCGCGTCGGCGACGAGTTGGTCGAAGTACCCGCGACGGCTACGCAACACTCACCGCCAGCTCGTTGTGGGCGTGCCCGGCGATCATGTCGGCGTAGCGCCGCCGCCGCGCCGACGGCATCTCTAGGATGGCGTCCTGGCTCCAGTGGTACGCCGAAGCAATGAGATTCACGTCGTCGTACACCGACCCCGCCAAGAACCGCAGCTCGGCCATGCACAGCTCGCGCGCGTCAAGATCCAACACCACCGGCGCGGAGCAGTCAGGACATGTCCCCGCCACGTCGGCACGGAGCGTGGGCGCCAGTCGGCCCAGCGCGGCTTCGATCGCCCGTGCCACGCCGTATGAAACCGGCCCCTGCGTGCACCGGCTGAGCAACAAGCGACGCGGCAAGTCCGAATCCGCCACGGCCACAATGTCGCTCACGATCGGCACCCGGAACGATACGTCAGGCCTAGTTCGAAGAGTGAACCAGCCGTCGTCTGATGGCGTCGCTGCCCGCGTCGGGCGGGGGTGGTGGTGCTCGGTGTACGCGTTGAGACTTAGCTGCACGTCCACCGGGGTGGCGCACTGCCCGCATTTGCCCTCAGCGACCAACCTGTCGCCCCTCAGCTCGCGGCGCCGACCCACGACGAGCCGGTCGAGGTCGGCGATGGGCAGGGAGGATACTTCGACGGACACGCAGGACGACGCCCACTCCGCGGCGCCCGCCGCGCCGGGCCGGCTGTCGGCCAGCGCGATGTCGTCGTATCCGGTGGACGGTCGCCACTGCGCCCGCTGGCCGCTGATCGGCAGGTCGATCATCGCACTCAGAACTCTGGTGTCTCGGTCAGCGACAGGTCGCGCTCCCAGCCCTCGTTTTCCACTTTGATGTGCTCGATGGCCACTGCGCTGGAGCCGGCGTCGAGGTCAGGCAACGCCTGAAACTCTGATACCCAGGCGCGATGCACCAGATAGCGCGCCACGGGCTGGGCCTGCTCATCGAGCAACTCGATGCGAATCTCTTGGCGCAGATTGACCAATGACGTCGTCGGTGCGCCCTTGTCCAGGACCTGGGCGGCGTTGGCCCAGTCCTCAAAGGTGCTGTCGAAGGTGATACCGCGTTCGAGGGTGATCGGTTCGTACTTGGTTCGCCCGAGGCCCTTGCGGATGATGCCGTCGCCTCCTTGTTTGTATTCGACCACGTCGGAGGAGCGCTTGAGGGCGGTGACCTTGTTGATGCCGGCGACCGCACCGTTGACGCCTGCGCCCGTGACACCTTCGATGTAGACGAGGAATCGGCAGTGCTTGAACGGGTCGAACCGATTGGTGTTCACGGAGAAGGGTTTTGAGGCCATAGCGATCTCCTAGGACTGGGTCTGACCGGCAAGTTGTGCGATCTTGATGATTACGAACTCCGCGGGTTTGAGGGGCGCGAAGGCCACCACGATGTTGACGATGCCGTTGTCCTGATCTTCGGGTGTCGTGGTGGTGGCGTCGCAGACGACCTGAAACGCTGCGCTTGGTGTGGAGCCCTGAAAGGCGCCCTGGTTGAACAGGCCGAGCATGAAATTTTCGATGGTCGTCCTGATCGATACCCACAGCGGCGCATCGTTGGGTTCGAAGGTGACCCAGCCGAGCGACTTGACCAGTGACTGCTCCAGGAACAGGGCCATCCGCCGCACCGGCACGTACCAGTACTGCTGGAAGGCAGAGTTGTTGCTGACCAGCGTGCGGGCGCCGAACACCACGGTGCCGATACCGGGCAGTGTGCGAAGGCAGTTCACGCCGATCGGGTTGAGCGTGCCCTGCCTAGGGTCGGTCATGCGGCCCAGTGGCACTACGCCGGTGGTGTTCTTGACCAGCGCCTCATAGCCCGCTGGCGCCTTCCAGACGCCGCGGTTGTTGTCCTCCCGTGCGATCACGCCCGCGACGAAGCCCGACGGCGGGATGGTCAATGGATTACCTGTCGCCTGGTCGCTGGACTTCAGGTACGGAAAGTACAGGGCGCCGTTCTGGCTCTTGGGCACGGAACTGTTCATGACATCGGCGATCAGCGGCAGGGGCGGGCCGCTCTGGTCGGCGACCGCTTCTGCCGGCGGGTCGACGACCATGAACGCCTGTTTGCGTTCGGCTACAGTGAGCGCTTCGCTTACCACAACCGGATCCCAAATCCCGGGCGTGAGAAGCAGATTAAAGATCACGATCTTGTCGAGCGCCTGGTCAGGCTGGAACGCATCGGAGAAGTCGCCCGGGAAGTACGTGGTGAACGGCGTCGTCGGCAGGCCGCTCTTGAGCGGGGTGGGACCCAGCGGCCCACCCGGGAGCGGGATGGACCAGTCCGTCGGGTAGGTGCCGTTGGCTGCGACGGTGACCAGCGACGACACCGGGCTGTCCGGGGTGCCGATCAGCTTGTCGGGCATGTTGTCCGGATCTGACGGGTTCAAGCTGACCCGGCGATATGTCTCGGCCCGCCCGCCGTAACTAATCGTGATGTCCGCCAGGTCATTTGGTCCACCATCAACTGAAGAGCGCAGGTTCACGATCGACACGGTGAGCGTCTGATGCGCGTCCACAAGCACCAGGCCGTTGAACACGATGCCCGGGCCAGCGCCACCCGGGGGGAGGGTCAGTGTTGGCGCCGGAATCGAGCTGGCCGCACCGCCCAGCAGCGGATGAATCTGCGGCTCCAGCGCAACAATCCATGCGTCTGCACCGCCGTTGGCGAAGAACTGAAACACCGCGCGCCCGACGTCGTCAGCCAGCCAGTCGACATCGAATAGGCCGCCGAACTGTCGTTCGTAGTCGGTGAAGCTAAAAATTTCTACCGCTGCACCGTAGTTCTGCGGCTTGGTTGCAAGCGGGTTGGTGTAACCGACGAACACCGTCACCGAGGTCGGGGCGGCGGTGATCGTGTGTGCGTTGCTGAGGATCTCTTCGATGTAGAGGCCGGGATAGGTCAGCGTGACGGGCATGCTGAGTTCCTTCCGTCAGGCGTAGAGCAGGCCGGTGGCGGCGATGCCGGTCGCACCGCCGGAGAATTGAGCAAAGCCGTCCGCGGGCACCATCGCGCCGGTCGGCGGAGCGCTGGCCGTGACCAGATACGCGACTGGTTTAAGCTTCGACTTGAGGTTCGATATGTCCTGCAGTGTGATCGCGGTTGTCCCGCCCTGCTCGCTACTCGAGTCGTAGGTGGCGGTGATGCTGAACGAGTGTCCCGCCGCGTCGGGGTGGACGGTGTACTGCAACCCTGCGTTGCCGGCGTAGTCGGCGCGCGGCAGGATCGTGCAAACCGTGTTGTTGCCCGAGTCCTTGAGATCGGCGTGATCGCCGGGCTTTAGTTTGCCTTGGGTGGCCTGCGCGACGCTGGGCGGCGCGCCTGGACCAGCAGTGAACGATCCTTGTTTGACCACCAACAATCCGGTGCCGGGCGCCGCGTCCGTGCCCATCGCCTGGGCGGCGTCGGCGCCGTTAGTCAGACCCGGCCAGGCGTCTTTCTCTTTTGCCGTGACGGTGATCTCTGCGGTCAGCGGGTCACCGGCACCGGTCGTTGTTGTTGTCACGATGATGTTGTTGGTTTCCGGCCCGGTGCGTGCGGCGGTGAGCGCCAACGCCGGCGCTGGCGGCAGGGTGGGCGGCGGTGTCAGCTGACCCACCGCGGTGAGAGCTTGGGCGAGATTGGTAATAGTCGCCTGGCTCGTCAGGAGCGCGGGCACCGTTTTCCAATCATTCTTCAGCTGAAGTTTCCCGTCGCTGAACTCGAGCGCCGACAACGGGATAATCATCTGGTCGCCGTTGGTGTTGGTGAAGCTGATCGGCCCAGGCCCGACCACATCGGTTGATGACATCGCGATGCTCCCGTTCCCATGTGATGCGCTGTGCCATCGTGGCGGTGGCGCGTGATCGGGGCGTCAACGTTGCGTGTCAGCAGGCGTATCCAACGACAAACGGCGTCGATTATGCCGACTTCGAGGGTCAGAATCACGGTCGGTCGAAATGTGCATCGAATAAGACGTCGGGTAACCACCCGGTTAGGAGCAGGAAACCATGTTGGCCGCTATGAGTGTCTCTCGTGAGACGAAGGCAACCTCCGAGTCGACGAGTAACGCAGTGCAGCGGTTGAGATTTTCGCCGGACTGGGAACGCGGCAGACTGAAGTCGCTCGTTCCAAAGCGCGCGGCGGCAGACATTCGACAGACCTCAACTCAAGAACGATCGATGATGGAGGCGTAGCCCCGTCAATCGCTTTCACGCATCTTCCTATCTCTCATGAGGGCGCCGAACGATTAGAGCTGTCGGCACCCGCCTCTCTGCAGTCATCGTTCTCAGCAACGCCTAGCGCCCGCTGCGGCACACCGACCTCCGAGACCGGCGTCGGCGCGAAATCTCAATCGATTCACAAAAGGATCGGTCTCTAGGACTCAGGCGAAATTGATGGTCGGACACCCAAACGACCTGCTTGAGCGAGAGGCCGAATCATCTGGCGGATCAAGTGCTTACGATGCCGGATCGTGAGCAAGCGTCCACAAACGATGGCACGCACGTCGGAGTGAGTAGCCATCCAGGTGCTGATAACCACATGGTATTTGGGCGTGATCAATATGCGCCGGGCACACGCGAAGGGCAGCGACTGCTGGCGCACGGACTCACCCACGTTGGGCAAACAATCCAGCGGCAAGGAGTCACCCCGGACGATTCGCAGGGCTGACTTCAGCTCTCCGTGATCCGCTGAACTACAGCGCCGACAGTGGCACAAACTTTTGCGCTCCTGCTTAGTTCGTGAAGGTAATCGGCGAGGAGCCGAGCACGTCGACGGGGGTAATTGGTATCGCGCCGCTCCGTTGTTGCCTCCTGATCCGATGTGACATCGTGTCGGGCTCAAGGGTCACCGCGGCGTCAACGGTGCGTATCGAGGTGCGTCTCAAATGAGAATCGGCGTCGACTACGCGTGCGGCGAGGGTCACAATGATCACGCGAGGCAGGAGTGTCAGCCATGTTCGTTCCGAAAGGCCCAACTCAGGGAACGAAGACAGCGGTTGAACCGACAACAAGGCTGGCGCAGCGCTCAAGGGTTTCAGCGCGCGGGCTCGATAACGGTGCGTTGCACCACTCGGTGGTGCCGCAACGGCGCACCGGTTACTCGATGAGTAGCCACCCGATAAGCGTCGTTGCTTCGGCAGGCCCGGGCTCGTCACCGAATTCGTTGGTACTCGCGGCTTCTCGGTCCACACCAGCATCATCTGTCCCGCTTTTTCGGCAGTCGTCATTGTCAACAGGCTCCCTAGGAGAGCTAGGCCAAGACCCTCTCCGAACGGACGGTGACCTGGCCCGGATCGGGAGCTGGAGCGGTGGCCCCGGAGGGCAGGAGCGGCACCTCGAAGTGGACAGCAACGTGACAGCAGTGCTTTACCGCAAGTGCGCCTGTGAAGACCGGGCCAAGGTCGGCGGCGAATGCAACGACCGCGAGGAAAAGCCTGCCACGCTGCACCCTCACCCCGCTGGGCGCCGACCAGTCGAGGCCGGCCCCCACACCGTCGAAGCCCCCCGCGACGTCAGCGGTGGGCGCGGGCACAAACACACCCCCCAACGGGTTGGCGGCCAACTCGTTATCACCGAATCCGGCGATGCTGATGAACAAGAGGCAGAGCGAGTCGCCGATCAAGTGGTGACCGGGTCGGCCGCTGTGCCGGTTGGCAACGCTCCGCCAAGCATCCAACGTTGCGGGACTGGATTGCGCGCAAGGATGGATGTGGCGGCGCCGCCCAGCGTCGACGCGGTTCTGCGCTCGCCCGGACAACCGCTGGATACGTCTGCCCGGGCTTTTTTCGAACGGCGCCTCGGGCATGACTTCGGCCGTGTGCGCGTCCATACTGGCGCGGCCGCGGAACAGTCGGCGCGCGACGTCCGTGCCCATGCGTACACGGTGGGCATGAATATCGTCTTTGGCTCGGGTCGCTTCGCACCCGGCACGCAGGAGGGGCGCAAGCTGCTCGGCCATGAGCTGACCCACGTGGTGCAGCAATCGGGCACGCGCGGCGAGCGAGTCCAGCGGCAGCCGGTCGAAACGACCCCATCGCCAGCGACCTCGGAAGGCCCGGCCATTCCTGCCGTTGTCCTTTACCTCCCGCCAGCCGGGGTAGGGCTGCGTGTGCCCGTACATCCGAAAGCCGTGACCGGCATCCACGATTTCAGCAGTGACGACGGTGTCCCGGAGGGTCGGGCGACTAACCGCAACAGTTTCAGAGTCGGCAGCTATAAGGTGCAGCAGATTTGCGCCGTCGACCCGATGGGCGCGGCGCGGGTCTTTCTCTACTACGTGACTGTGGAAGGCGGTAAGACCCTGGCGGTCGGGCCCGAATCGCTGCCGTTGTTCGTGATGCAACACGGGGGCACGATCACGCCGCGCGCCTCGAACTCCGATCAGCTCGACTTGCCGAAGGGGCCCGAAACCAGCGGGCTGGACGCGGCGCCCGATGCGTTTGATGAAGAGCCGCAAATCTACTACCTCGCGCCTCGGCTGCCGGCGTACGACGAGGTGGACCCCCCACCGCAACCCTTCCGCATCGACATTTATCTGATGGAGCCGTATTTGCGCAGACTGCCTAACGGTAACCTGGCGGTGCTGTACTACATGGCATCACGGCAGATGACGGAGTTCGGCGGAAAATTCCGGCTCGAATATGTTGTGGGCCCCAGGTGGCTCAGCGAGTTTCGCCAGAATCTCGATTACTACGCGGGTATCGCGGGGCTGGGATTTCTCGGTCCGGGCGGTAGTCCGCCACCCGAGTACGCCATCCTCAGTGCGCGTGCTGCGACGGGCATCCTGCACAATGACCCCGAGCGCGCGCATGATTGGCTCAAGGCCTGGGGCGCGGCGGTGAAGGATCCGTCGTGGTGGCTCAGTCTCGGAATGGGGTACGCGGGCGCGGCGGAGCCGATGCCGGAGGCGCAGCCGCCGAAACTGGAGCTGCTGCCCGGTGGCCGGGGGGCACCGACAGGCACGGGCGTAAGCGCGGGTCCAATCGTGGCGCCACCTCCGACGGTGCGCGCTCCGATGCGCTCGGGCGGCGGCGCCACAGCTGCGGCTGTGGACATCAACGCCGAGGTCGCCCCAGCAGCGCGCCCGGCCGTGAGTCCGGCTCCGGCGCCGCGCACGGGGCCCAAGTCGGTGCTAGCCGTGAATCCGAATCCCCAACCGGTCGCGCGCGTAAGTCCGCCGGCGCCGATTGCTTCCACCGCCGTCATCAGCGCAGTCAGCAGGGTTGCTGGTCAGCCGGCCAAATGGCAGCCGGTGATGCCGACCAACCTGTCAGCTGCCGATAAGAAGCTCTGGCAGGACTGTGCGGAAATCAAAAAGTCGTACGACGATCTAAAGGCTAAAGTGGAAAATTTATCGGCTTCGGTTGACCCCCTGCTGGATAAAGTCGCGGCGAATCGTGCGACGAACCAGGAGTGGGTGGATCTCTGCAATCGGCTCAACGAGCAGATCAAAATGGCGGAAAAGCTGCACCAAGGGCGCACCAAATATATTAATACTGGATGCGACAAGTTCGACTGGTTCGAACGGGGCACGACCGAGGCGGAGCGGCGACAGCGTCACGAGGGTGCAGCGGCCATGCTGAGTAACCAGATCGCCAATCTGCGTAAGAATGTTCAAAAGTACTGTCCAGCACTCAAACCACGAAGGCCCTGAACGAGGTGGACACCGCTGACCTGATCGAGGCGGTCCGGGAAGCCTGGTCGGGCGTTCCTGCGCCGCCCGCCGAGGATTTGCAGTATGTGGACTGGGGCTGGGGTGAGGCGGCGGAACGCGCCCTCGTCGGAGTCACCCCGATGGACGTCGATATCACCTCGGCCGGCTTCCTAGGAACCACGCCACTCCTCGACATCCCGCCCAGGGCAGCTGCGGCGTATCTGGGCCCCTACCTTCTGTCGCTGTTACGCGGATTGAGTCTGCAAGAACAGACCGGTCTCTTTCACGATGTCATCACCCGCGCGCACGTTCTGAACGCCCTGAGCCAGGAAGATTTCTGGCGCGACGTCATTCGCCCGTTTCTGTCCGCTGACGTTCAACGGACCCTGGTCGACCTCGCGCACTATCTGGCAAGCCGGCGCGACCTGCTCGGACTCGCGCAAGAATACGCAGACCGGATCGTCACGCTCGCGACAGGGAGCTGACTCCGATTGCCCGTCGAGTTGCCACCACGGCACAGTCGGCAATGAGAATCGGACTGCGCTGGCGCTCGCGGCGGTACCCGCCTGGCGACTTCAGCAACGGAGCAGCCGAGCCGGTTGATCGCGGCGACAACGACAATGTCGCCAGCGTGGAATATTCCAGCATTGGCGACCCTGGTCGCACCAGTCTTGGATGACCCGGAAGTTTTGTCGATGGACACGCGGCGGATCGATGCTGGCCGCACCTAGTATTGCAGGTTGGGCGTCGAGATCATGGCCGAGGGTTCTGACCCTGCGTAGCCGAGTATCACCGTCAAACATCCACGCTGAATTTCTGCAGGGGGTCAGGTCTGCAGCAAGTGATCACCGAGCACCAATTCGAGATCGCTCGCTCCATACAAGCCCCACCGAACACAGATTTTGAGACACGCGCTGCGAGAGAAGAAACGAGACTGCCGCCGTGGGACCGGGCATACCGATCGCGGCTTCGCCTGTGGGCTCTGAGCCGCAAATGCCGTGCCGCGCAGTGCTTTTCCAGCCAGTTCGAGCCTGTGGCGGTCGGCGCGGCGCCTGTGCTGCCGCCCGCAGTGTGGCAGCGGCTGCTGGCGGTGGGCGAGGTGGTATTCCGTTGACCGCTCGACTGTCCGACGCCTATTTCGACCGCATCTACACAGAGTCGGCCGATCCGTGGCGATTGGAGTCGAGATGGTACGAACGTGTCAAGTACGCGATTACTCTGGCGCTGCTGCCGTATGCGCGGTACCGGCGCGCGTTCGAACCGGGCTGCGCGGTCGGCGTCTTGACCGAGCAGCTAGCCCGGCGATGCGACCATGTGACGGCCACAGACGTCGCAGTGGCAGCCCTTGACGCTGCACACCGCAGGCTGATGCGCGCCGGTCACCGCAACGCGGTCAGACTGCTGCGCGCATCCCTCGACCAGCCGTGGCCGGCGAGCAGATACGACCTCGTGGTGCTCTCGGAGGTCTGCTATTACCTCGACCCCGCCGTCTTGCGCGCGGTGATCGACCGTGAAGTGCCGCAGCTGGCGGCCGGCGCGACCGTGCTGGCAGCGCACTGGCGCCACCCGGTCGCCGATTATTTGATGACCGGTGATCGGGCCAATGACCTCATCGGCGCCACGGCCGGGCTTCACCACCTCCGTGGTTATCGCGACGCCGACGTCACGATCGACGTGTTCGCCGCCGGCACACCGACTTTCGGTGGCGGCCCGCAGCGCGGTTCCCGGCGCCGAGCCACGGGCCACCCCCCGAGCGCCCGGTGAGGATGAGCCGATCTCACCGCACGCCGCGAAGACGAGCGCAACGAATCCGCCCGCGGCGATCGCTGATACCAATGACGGCAATCGCGCACTGCGTTGATTCAACGCCGTGTTCGGGGATCAGCTTGGCAGCGGAACCGGCCCCGGCTCACCGGCTTGATCAGCCGTCCACCAAAGTCGTAGTCGTCATCGGCGTTACAGGTCAGCACACCGACGGCCGCGCCGTCGTTCTCATACCAAACAGTGAATCCCTCGTCGCGCTCGAGCAGCCGGCTGCGCTGGTAACCGTCACCCCAGGCGTGATACTTCACGGTCGTGTAACCGATCGTCGTCCAGAAGCCCGACACCGCACCCCAAGCCGCTTCAGCGCCCGCAGCGCGGGCGCCGGCGACGGCCCCTGGTCGACGGCATCCTACCGATGCTCCACCGCCACGGCGCGTCCCGCCGCGCTGTTGTGAGCCAGCGCCACATCACCGGCGGCGTAGACGTCGGCCGCCGAGGTCTGCATCACGACAGTCGCCAATCGGCGGGACGGGCACGATGCCGCTGGGCCCGGCGCGGCTATCCACAAGGCCATTCCGTCACATTGACGCAAACGAGTCGGTGTGAGAGTCCCCAGGCCAATGGGCAGCCCTTTCGCTAAGACAACGGGCAACACGCCGGGACACCACCCACGCGGACTGTAAATCCGTTGGCTTGAGCATGGGGGCAAGGTGCCCGATCATGCGAATTGACCGGTTCCGGTGGGGGACCACATCGGGACCACACGCTCTGCGCCATAGTGAACGACGTGCACGTGTATGAGCAATTGTCAATACCTGTGGATCGAGAGATTTTCAGGCGGCCTCCTTCCGGGCTTCCTCGGCGGCCGGTTCGTCGGTGCGTTCGACGAGTTTGCCGTTCTCGAACTTGGCGCCGGCCCGGACGAGCGCGACTAGGTGTGGTGCGTTCACGGCGCGCCAGCGTGACTGGGCGGCCTCGATCAGCTTGTAGGCCATGGCGATTCCCGCCGCGCGTGAGCCCGGGCCTTTGGTGATCTTGCTCCGATTGGGCACCGTCGAGAAGGTGGATTCAATGGGATTTGTCGTTCTCAGGTGCACCCAATGCTCGGCCGGGAAGTCGTAGAAGGCCAGCAGCTGCTCGACGTCATCGGTGATCTTGGCGGCCGCCTTGCCGAACTTGGCGCCGTAAGCCGCCTCGAACTTCTTGACCGCGTCCAGCGCGTGGCGTTTACCCTCGGCGTTCCAGATCTCCGCCAACGCCTTCTTCGCGCCGGGATGCGCCGATTTCGGTAGTGCTGCAAGAACATTCCCAATCTTATGAAACCAACACCGCTGCTCCTTCGTGTCCGGGAAGACCTCGCGCAGCGCGCCCCAAAACCCCAGCGCCCCGTCGCCGATGGCCAGTACCGGCGCGCGCATGCCGCGCCGTTTGCAGTCACGCAACAGGTCCGCCCACGACTCGGTGGCCTCCCGGTAGCCGTCGGTGCGCGCGATCAGCTCCTTGCGCCCATCGGCACGCACCCCGATCAGCACCAGCAGACACAGTTTGGTCTCCTCCAGGCGCACGTTGACATGAATGCCGTCGGCCCAGACGTACACGTAATCCACAGCCGAGAGATCGCGTGCCGCGAACGCCTTCTGCTCGGCCTGCCAGGTCTGGGTCAGCTTGGTGATCGTCGCCGCCGACAGCCCCTTGGTCGAGCCGAGGAACTGCCCAAGCGCCGGCCCGAAATCCTGCGACGACAGCCCGTGCAGGTACAGCAGCGGCAGCACCTGCTCGACCTGCGGGGTCTTGCGCGCCCACGGCGGCAGGATCGCCGACGAGAACCGTGCCCGTTCACCGGTTTCCGGGTCAACCCGCTTGTCGTTCACCCGCGGAGCATGCACCTCGATCGCACCCGCGGCCGTGGTCACCTCCCGCGGCTCGTGATAGCCGTTGCGCACCACCAGCCGGCGCCCGTTCCCGTCGCGTTCGTCGGCGAACTGGGCGCAATAGGCGGCCACCTCGGCCCGCAGCGCCGCCGCCAGCATCTGTTGCGCACCCTAGCGCACGATCTCATCGATCACCGACGACACCGGGCCAGCCAACGCGACCGGCGCAGCCGAACCATCACCAGGGCAGGCCTCAGGGACTACATTAAGCATGGGTCGTACCTTCCCGAACCAGCGCGTCAACGCCGGTCCTTGATCAGATAAATGGACTTCAGATCATCCTCGGGAAGGTGCGCCCAATCTCGCCGCCTCGCCGAGGCTCATCCACAGGTTCTGATCATTGCTCCGTGTATGAACGTAATGCGCAGCTGCCGGAAGCTGGCAGACGGGTCGCGACCTGCAAAAGCGCGTAACCGCTATTTACTGGGGCCACGTGGTTCAAACGATACGTCGCGTGCCGGCTGGGCTTTGGCCGGCGGCCGTCCTAATTGCCAGATGACGACAGTTCTGACGACAACCGTGACTACAGTAGACCCCTCAACTACCTCCGCTACAGCCCTAAGATGCGCCTATCGTGCCTGATTAGGGCGCCTGCCCGCTCCTGGCAGTGTGGGGGTCAGGGGTTCGAGTCCCCTTAGCTCCACCAGGGGAAATACGGTTTCAGAGCCCTGATTTTCGAGCGTTTGACGACAACCGTGATGACAGCGGGCCACGGGACTTGTTTGCTGTGGTCTCAGCCGAGAACTGCGGGGCAACCAAGAGCGGCCCGCGAGCGCGCCGCGGTCGTGGGCTCCGTGATGCTTCGCCTGGG
>Ga0335069_10002027_pt1 | contig 31700 bp, 24 predicted proteins | sample Lox_Sample_11_FD_206714 | JGI IMG/M metagenome (GOLD analysis project Ga0335069, IMG submission 206714) | Soil microbial communities from Loxahatchee National Wildlife Refuge, Florida, United States - Lox_Sample_1.1 | ecosystem: Environmental > Terrestrial > Soil > Wetlands | place: USA...
TTAGCGGATTCTTCGCGCAGGATAGCTGGAAACCGCTCCGCCATTTAACGCTGATTTACGGTCTACGGTACGATCTCTACGAGGTGCCCGGCGCGAACAAAAACTCGCCGTTCCCCTATTCTCAGCACTTCAGGCCTGACACGAACAATTTGGCGCCGCGCTTAGGCGTCGCATATGGGTTCGGAGAACACCAGGCTACCGTTCTTCGTGCCAGCACCGGCATCTTTTACGACCCTCCGCAAACGGACCAATACCGCCGCGCGATTCTGAACAATGGGTCGCCCAGCTTCTTCAGTATCGCAACGACGCCTTTGACCGCTTATGCCCCAGCATTCCCCAACGTGTTCACGTCGGTGCCTAGCGGTTTTAACGTGCCGCCGGGAGACATCACGACGGTTTCGCCGGATTTCGCCACGCTGTATTCGTACAACGCGAACCTCTCGCTCAGCCACCAGATCGGTGCAGACTACGTCGTCAGTGGTTCGTACCTCCACACCGCCGGCAATCATCTCCCGATCTACAGCAACATCAATCTGGTGCCCAGCGGGCAATTTCTTGCCGATGGCCGACCGATCTTTAGCACCACGGCCCGCGCCTACCCCGGCTTGGCGAATGTGATTGCGGCCGAATCAGTGGGGCACTCGTCATATGACGGCCTGAACGTCACCGTGGAAAAACGCTTGGCGCAAGGCTATGAATTCTTTGGAACGTACACGTGGTCACACGCAATCGACGATGCTCCCGGGCAAAACAGCATCGACAGCGCCAACACTGAAGGACTGTCAGACCCAACCGACCGCCGGCGTGATCGAGGCAGTTCCCTAACGGACCGGCGCCACGTGTTCAATCTCACCGGGGTGTTCGCGCCGGAGGTCCACGCCCGTTCGAAGCTGGCAAAGTACCTCCTGAGTCTCAATCGCCTGTCGGTCGGCTTGGTCGCGTCCAGCGGTGACGTATTCAATATCGGTAGCAATCGCATTTTGAACGGCGACACTTCTGTGCCAGCCGCCTACCAACGGCCGCTCTTTGTCGGCAGAAACACAGTACGAGGGCCGGCCATCTTCGAGTTGAACGCCCGCTATTCCCGACTGTTCCCGGTCACTGAGAAGAAGAACCTCGAATTCTTCGCCGAATCGACGAACCTCACAAACACGCTCAATGTGACAAATGTTAATACCACGGCCCAAGTCGATCCCCTGGGGAACGTCATCCTACCGCCCCCGAACGCCGCGATCGGCGCGCGCGACCAACGCCTCATCCAATTGGGCCTACGATTCAATTTCTGAAACTGGAGACCAAGCGAAATTCCGAGAACTTTTGCCTCTGGATGACCAGGCGAGGGCAGGTCGAACCGTGCGCCCTCCCCGATGGGCCCCTCGCCGATTCAGCGAAACGCGGTCTCACGTGGCGGTGCGCATGTCCTCGGGCATCCCGCATCGCGCTGAACCGCCTTGTTTGGATGCGGGCCCGGAGTTGGCGGCGAAAGCGCCTAAATGATCATCACTGGCAGCAGAACGCCAGCGCATGATCACGCGGCACCGGTCGCAAAGGGCGGCCTCCCGCAGCAACCGCAAATGCGGGCGCTGTTGGGCTTCCGCACCAAAACCTTCGCCGCACGTGGGGCGGTGCCAGGACCACTCGACGGACCAGAGGTACACCCCTGTTCAGCCGACGGCGGCGCCAAGAAACTAGCGGTAAAAGTCTTGTGTCATCGCAGGCCCAGGGCGCCGTATCAGATCACTACAGTCTCGCCGTCCGCCAGGCGCCGGATGGGAGGAAAGCCCACCACATCGCCGTCCCAAGCTACGCCGTGGATCGGTATCAGAACGGCGGGGTTGATCGCCGCAGCGAAAGTCCGAAGATCCGCTACCGAGGCATGCCCGCTCGTGTGGAGGTGGCGGACTGTCGCGCTGGCCACATCGAACCATGCTTGAAGACCTTGGGCGTCCTCGCCAGATAGATAACCCTGCCACATTGACCACGACCATGCATCATCGGCTGTCGGGCTGACACCGATGCGACGATAATCCCGAATCAGAGATGGCCGCACCATGATCACCCAGCGCTCCGGTCTCTCCGCGAGTTTGCGAGCCGAGATTCCGAACCGCGACTGGGCCATGCGGTCGACGAAGCCGCCCCGCCCCTTCATACGGTAGAGGCGGGCAAACGCCGAGGTAATTACAACCTTAAGGTTCGGCCAGTCGCCGCTCGGTTGCGGTATCTTGGCGTGGTCGGCAAGCATCGTCAGCACCTCGGCTGTATAGAGGTCGACGACGAGATGACGGTGCGCTTTAAGGCAAGCGCGATAAAGCGTTACGGTGCGATCGATATTCTGCGCGGACCAAGACACAAATACGCGTCCTGGCGTATCGAGAAACAACCGTTGGAATTCCGCCTCCAATTGATCCTCGCTGATAGTCGGCTTCGAAGTGCCCAGGTTGGTCCCTTCCATCAGTAGCACGTCCACCTTGACCGGCGGCGAAGTGATCAGCCGCTCGACGAGCTTGCCTTTGCGGCCGTGCCGACGGAAATCACCGGAATAGAGGATGCGCTTTCCGGCCACTTCGATCAACAGCATGTGTGCGTCGAACGCGCTGTGATCGGTAAGGATTGGTGTCACTGTGAACGGGCCGATTTTGACGGGTACGCCGCTCGTCCACGTCATGATCTTTCGTTCGACAGGCTTGCCAGTGAGCCCGGCGGTCAGACGGATCAACTTCTCGGCAGCGGCTCCGCAGTGGATGGTCCATTCCGCCGGCACCTCGTCAACGAGACCCCAGTGGTCCTGGTGAGGGTGGCTAATAAGCACATGGGCAGGTGCAGTGCGGTCAAGAGTCACAGGCAGGAGCCCGGTTGCCTTAGGCGGTACGTCCAGAGGCCGGCCAACGTCGAGAATAATCCTGTGGCCTTCCACTGCGATCTCGATGCAGTTACCGCCGATCTGGTTCGTTCCCCGGTGGACGGTCAGTCCGACGGTGCTCAAGCGCTGGCCTCGGCAGCTACTTCGAAGTCGCTGACCATCACACCCTCAGTAATGCGCGCTTTGGAGAAGCATACCGGCTTTGCGGCGGGTTCGCTGTTCCAGTGGATCTCAGCTCCGTCGTTTAGGCAGTCAAGCAAGTCCGGATGCTCTAGGAGCGGATGCAGATTTTCCACAACCATAACGGCGTTGATGCCGGTACACTCCTGGACATCCTTCGGACCAACACGTGAATCCTGTTTGGGATGATCGAACTGAATCCGCGGCGATTCCCTGGCAGCCTCCCTGATCACGCCGGTATAAAGCAGAAGTTCTGACAAGGTGCCAACCGAAATGTTCTCGCCCGCCTTCAACTCAAAGATCCAGAAGCGTCTATCTCGCCCAACCCCGACAATATCGATTGCGCTTTTACCACCGGTAAAGATACGCGAAGCATGGCTCACGGTGCCGGCGAACAGCCCGACGGGAAACTGGCGGTCAACGCGGTCCAGGCCGAAGTGTTGACGGAATTGCTCTGAGTTCCATAGAGCGGACTCGATTTTATATTCGCGTGAACTTGTCCTCGGCTCGATTCTGCCTTCCCTTTTCGATGCCACGTTCAGTATCAACAACGTTTCGCCGAGCGCCTTGCTGGCCCGGAGTTTCTCTGGATCGGTTACCCTGAACCACTCGGGAAACAGCTTACAGAATTGGCCCACTCGGTATAGGAATCGCTGGTAGTGGCCCTCGGCGCCTCGGGATGGTACCTCCCAGTCGAGCACGACACGCGGGACATGTTTCTCACCGAGCCACAGCCTCAGGACAAGCGCCCACGCCTCAGCCGCCGCTTCGTCCGTTTGCATATTGGCGGTAACCGACGTCGCGTTCAACTGCAGAAGTAATCCATCTTCGTTGTTTTCGATACCCAGGGCCGAGGGTAGTTTGATGTTGCGCTTGCGCTTCGTGTGAGCCCCATAGGCCTCCCGCAGCGCCTGTAGTATTTCCTTCCGAACGTCGCTCAAAATGGATTTCTCCAATTATCGAAATGCTCCGCTTGGCAGCTTTAAGCGGAATCAAAAAGCAGCTTCATTGTCGTCGCTTTCAGCCGCGTTTGGAAATGAACTGGCGCAGTCCGCCGACTTTCTTCCAAAGCGCGATCCAGCGGGTCAATACGCGGTCGCACACAGCAGCCAGATCTCGTGGACCGTTGGCCGGCAAGGTTTCCGAAATCAACGCGTAAGTTTCGTCGCAATCCAAGTCTTTGCACGCAGCGGCAAGTTTATCGATGGCCGTGGCGGGTTTCTTAAAGTTGATTTGCGCCGCGAAGTAAGGATCGTCATCGTCACCGATCCACAGGTAGAACCACAACTGCCACTTGGAGTTCCAGGCCCTTGGGATCCTGACGTCAATCTCCGCATGCGCCCCATCGAATTTTTCGGTGAGGCTGTAAGGCTTGGTATACGGGCGGATCCCGTCTCGTAGTTCATCTTCGTCCATCTTCAAGGCGGCGGCAAGCTCGGGCAGGCGTTTTTCGACCGCCTCTTGAATAATTCGTCCGGCCTCTCTTCGGAACTCCATCACTGCGAAAAGAGCCTTGTGGTAAGATTTGAAGCCTTCCCGAAGAAGCTCAAGGTCGAGATTTCCTTTTTTCATTCTCGTTCCGCTCCAGCCAAGTTTCCAGATAACGGGCAGTTCTCGGCGCGTTCAGACCGCTGCCAAAGCCCAAAAGGTTCTGTTCAACTGCACCGCAAAACGCCAACGTCAGCGCAGCTTCGGTCATGCGCCCGGCACGCAGCCACGCCGCCGCCCACGTGCGAAGGCCCATCGAGACGGCTTCCCACGAACAAAATCTCCACGCCGTTGTCGTCAGATTCTCAGGCTCATCAATCGCCAGCAGCACCAGCCCCAGCGAGTTGCGCGCCTTTTTGAGCCAGGCATCGTATCGGCCCAATTGTTCGTCGCCGGCTTCGGAAGCTGTCTTGACTTCGACGACAAGGGTTGCATCGCCGAAGTGCAGAACCAAATCGGGGCGGCCATTCTGGGTAGAGAGTTCCCGCTCAATGTCGCAGCAGCCAGAGGGCACGAGTTTCGGTCGCATGCCAAAGAGCTTCAGCACCTGGCAACTGTCTGCATTCCGTTGCAGAATCCACGCCAGCCAATCGGACCAAGCTTCCTCCCGAGAGTCTCGCAGCCACCGGTGTGCGCCGAAATCGACCGCGAGGGGATCGCCAAGCCGGGAGAATTTGCGGCGGCCTGAGGTTGCGAGCAGCCCGTCAAGGATTTTCTGGGAAGCAGTCGCGTCCCGCTCGGCGGCGCTGATCATCTCGGAAGCAGGCGTCCAATCCACAGTCGGTGCATGCGCAGGGACTGATCGGCCGAGAGCCGCCCATCGGTGAAGGAGCGCAGCCGCCTTCATGCGACGCCTCCACGAACTCTGGCCGCAGTCGCGAAAGCGCTCAGCCGATCGAGCACCTTCACCATCGCGAGCGAGTCCTGGCGACAATATGCCAGCAGCGCTGATTTCAACCGCTGCCGCTCTGCGGCATCCACGCCGCCGCGTACCATCTGTTCCCAGGCAAGCCCAGCTTCGCCACCATCGGCCACATCCAGGTGATCGTAGCTCAAGGCGGGCACGAGTGCCGGAAGGACGGTCTTGAGCGAATAGGAGCCCTGAAACTCAGGGTGATATACGTGCTGCCTGATGAACGGCAAAAGGTCCCAGAGGCGGCTCTGAATGTTCCCGATCCTGTTGGCGTATTCTGGAAACCAATTGGCAACGTCGCGGAGGCGTTGGGATTCGAACGTGGCGTTGTAGACGATGATCGGACCTGATCGGCCCAGCACGCGGCAGAGGGAATGAATGAACTCCCGGCGCGGGTCGGCGCGGTCCTCTGCAACGAATTCGAAGTGTTCGAGCGGAGCATCCGGTGCCATTTGACGATGCACGGACCATTGGAACGGAATATGCGAGTACGGCCACATGCCGGCATACCGTGGAATCGCCGGGTACAGCGATTCGAAATCCATGAAATACATGGGATGCTTCAAGTGGCGCAGTCCCCGCGCCAGCGTGTGGCTAGTCCATGTGCGCCCCGTTCTAACGGCTTCGGCGACCCGATTCTGCATTTCTGTCAACGGGAAATCAACCGGGATATCGCGGATGAGATCAATGCCGAGGTCCAGTAGTCCCTGTTTTTTCTTTTCGCTCAGCCTGGGAAGGCACAAAACGTGGTTTTCGGGCAGGCCGGGGTTGCAGTGCTCGAAGAATTCACAGACAAAGGGGTCGCCACATTGCCGACCAGCCGCTACGGACGGCGGCTTGTCGTCCGTCAGGACCTTCCGCTGATTGCGAAGCAGTTTCGGTACGTCATTTCCGAGCTGTCGGACAGCCTTCGTGACGTCCTCAAGGGTAAAGAGCCTGTGAGGATCGTAGCTCTCGCCGTCGTATATGTAATCTCGGTTCAAATGCATCACGGCGGCAGAGGACACGGCGAGCCCACAGCCGGATACGACATAATTCTGGACGGCGACGTCATACAAGTAATGGTCCTTGAGTTCGACGGAGGACTTCACCTCGATCAGGCGCCAGCGATTCCGGGGGAGGCGCTCCAGGATATCGACTCGGACCAGCACGTTTGAGTGCTGAAAGGTCGCTTCGAATATGGCGGGTACGCACGGGTTTGCCATCAGAGCCGCGGTACGGCGCAGCGCGGCATCCAATTCGAGTGGCCCGCTATCCACGAGCTTACCGCCCGGGAATGCTGTCTGCGCCAGCCGGCCGACCTCCTGTCCCTCTTCCAGCCTGGCTTCCTGCTCGTCGCCAATGTCTCCGGCGAGTTCGGGTTGGCGAATCTCGAGGTAGAGCCGCTTAAGACACTGGACACCCGCAACGAACTTAGATTTTGACAGGCGGACTGGGCTTGGCGAGCTCATCTATTCGTTCATTTCTCTGCCATCATGCGAAGACCGGCCAATTGTGCCTTCCGGGTCCCAAATGGCGCATATGTGCAGATCTTAGCGCCTTTGGCTGCATCGGGACCATAGGGTCGACGGTGCTACCCACCGGTAGAGCCAGCTACCGCGCCGGTACCGTTCATCGGGCAGACCTCACGCATGCCCCAAACCCGAGGCAGCGGCCATCAGCTCGACTTGCCACCGCGTTAATCTCGCCACGAATAGTTCGAATCGCGGCAACGATCTCTTCCGCGCTGACCGAACTACCACAGCGAAAAGAGCGTTGTCCGGCCAGGATATATGCTTCACGCAATTGGGCGAACGACAGCCGATCCGAATCGGAGATGATGTCATCCAGATCCCGATCGGCGAGGCCACCTTCCGTCAGTTTTCGGAGATACTCCAGGCGCAACTCCGGTGAGGGCTGTGGAAATGCCGCCAGCCGGTCAAACCGGCCCGGTCTCTTCAGGATCGCCGGATCGAGGGTCGTTGGATCATTGGCGGTCGCGACGGTAACGATCCCATTCTGAGTGGCGAGGCCATCGAGGCACGCTAGCAGGTGCGGCAGAGTGATGGCAGTGCGGTTGCCGCCCTCAGCCGCGCCAAAGATGCGGTCGAGATCCTCCAGTATGATCAGCGCTGGCGCCTTGTCTTCGGCCACCTGGAACAACTCGGAGAGCGCGTCATTTGGGAGATTCTCGGCAGAGAAATCGATGCTGAAGCCTGCAACCAGAGGGTGGCAGGCCATAATGCGGGCGACGGTCGTCTTCCCGTTTCCTGGGGGCCCGTAGAGCAGGAAGCCCCTGCGATATGGCAACCTCTGGCTCTCGAACCATGCCTCGCTCTTCCAGAACGTCTCGAAGTCGTCACGAACGAGATCGTTGAGATCGCGTTCGAGGACCACCAAATCCCAATCGTAGCCCTTCTCAGGCAACGGAATGTCTCGGCCGCCAATCACCGTTATCCGCCGGGGGGGCTCGATTTGGCGAAGCAGGTTTAAGTTCGCGGCGGCCTCGCGCCGGTTGACGATTACCCACTGCCGCCAGTTCAGCGCGCCCTTCTCGATGAAGGAAACGTACGGGATATTCGCGCTCACGACGGCGTACTTGCTGCCATTGAGCCAGACGGCGATGGGCGTTTCTTTCCAATGAGGGTCCCAGGCTAATTTGCGGTCGGTCACCCGAGCTTGGCGGTCACGAGAGGCGTGCAATTCGAGCCGGGGACTCACGCCCGGCGGCAACTCCCATTTCTTTACCAACTCGCGCATCGCTCCCGCGGCGCCGAGGCACTGCCGGTCCAGGGTGACGCCCGCCATAAGATCCTCGGCTACCAGGTGGCTGAACGGGAATTCGAATTCCAAGGTGATCGCCTCCGATCTCGGGCAACCGACCGCCTGCTCAATCCAGGACTGGTGACGTTCAAGAAAGGCCTCCATTGCCTCTACCGGCGAGGCGAGGCCGAGTTCGAATAATTGTTTCATCTGCTCTCCAGGATCAAGATAATAGGCGACTGTTCGATCTAACGCCACAATCCACTGGCGGTCCGCCGAATATACTCAAGGGGATGGCTGTTGCTGCTTCGAAGCGCCGGGATCGGCAGGTAGTCCGTATCCTGGGCATCCTCGGGACCCTGCTGGAAGGCGGCCAACCTTCGATATGCCAACTCGCGGCCCGGTACGGTACGCGCCGGGAGACCATCTACCGTGACATCCGGGCGTTGGAGGACGTGGGTTATCCGATTGCCGGCGACGATAACGGGCGGCTGAGCCATCCCAGGCTTCTGCCGGAAGCCCGCAGGCATGCGCCACAGTTGCGCTTCGCCGATTCCGAAATCAATGCGCTGTTATGGGCGAGCCGACAAGCGGGTGCAAAGTCGCCGTTTCGCGATGCCCTATCGTCTGCCAAGGTGAAACTGCGAGCCATGGCATCCGCGAAGGATGCGGCCGCGGCTGCCGGAATCGACGCTGCCGTCATCGACGACGGCTATGGAGTCAAAGATTACGCTCCCCACCGCGAAACACTAATGAAATTGGTGGAGGCCATCGTTCGAAAAAAGCAATGCGAGGTTGAGTATCAATCCCCGGAGGCGCTCACGGCGAAGCGATATCAGTATGAACCATACCGCCTCCTGGCGGTGGGCGGCGGGCTGTACTGCGTGGGCAAGATTCCCACCTACCGGGACGTGACCACGCTGGCCGTGGACCGGATTCGCGCGCTGACGGTCTTGACATCCGCATTCGAGATAGACCCCGATTTTGACCCCGACCGCTACCGCCGTGAGTCGTTTGGAATTATCTGGGAAGAGCCGATGGATGTCACGATCCGCTTCGCCGCCGACCAGGCGCCGTACGTGCGCGAGCGGGAATGGCATCCGACGCAGACTATCCGCGACCTTCCAGACGGCAGCATCGAATTGAGTTTCCGCGCCGGCGGCATGTTCGAAATTGTGCGGTGGGTGCTGGGCTGGGGCGAAAGCGCCGAGGTCATTCACCCTCCGGCCCTGCGGGAAAAGGTCCGTGAGCAATTGGCTGCCGCCCTCGAAAAGTATTAGAGTCGGCCACCGAAGCGCACGATGAACTCTGCCAGATCCGGGCCAATGAGCAGCGATACAGGCTTGTTCGTTTGTTTCCGAAGATCGTCAAGTGCTTTTTCCAAAGCCTCGGTGCATCTGGTCGCGGTCGATACGATTAGACCCATCTCGGCCTCGGGATAGTAATCGAAGGCCCGACGAATGTCCTCGACCGCTCTAGTATCCCAATGCTCGCCCTCGAAGGATTTCACTTGCACGACGCATGTCTTTTGCTGCTGTAGCCCTGGAACAGGAATTCCGCATTCCAGCACAACAAGCACATCTGCGCCATGATCGCCGGCACCACCTTGCAATTTCACTTCCTTGACGCCGGGCACATTCTTGAGCGTCTCGGCGACCAAGAACTCGAGATCATAATTCGGATGTGTGTGGTGAATTTGCTCTGCGATACTGCTCAAGAACGGCTGGATCTCTTTGGCGAGCAATGCGAGATTGGTTTTTGGGGTGCGGCTCCTCCCAGCCCCGCCTTGTTTCAGCGCCTCAATAAGCGCCTGGAATTCGTCCGCTGCGTAAACCCGCCAATATCTCCCCTGAAGTTTCAAGCGCGCGCTGAGAGCGGGATGAACCACTTCATCATTCCGGTCAAATTCCAGTACTGATTCTCTGTCGACGGGAAAGCGATGATTAAAGTCGCTATCCTCGAAACGCCAGATATATGGTCCAGTCACACGGGCGAGCGTGCATCTGCCCCATTCCGGCACGTTGATGTAGACGACCCAATCGCCCTCTTTCATATCGAGCAGAAACGCCTGATAGCAGTCTTGCTCCTCACCCGACAGACTCGCCGAACCATGGTCCTGAATTCTCCGCTTCAACTCCCGCAGGTCGGCCGTTTCCACGTAGCTCCATCCGAACCGCCCTTCCCCTTGGACAAGGGAGTCGTGAACGGCACTTCGCCACTGCTCGTCGCCTTTCAATGCATAGATCGTATAGTCGCTCATGCGGGATGCTCCTCAGTCACTGGTGATGGGATTGCGCTGACAAAATCTATCGGCTTCTGCAACAGGGAATACGGCACAACCGCGGCACCGCTTTTTCATCGGATTGCTCGCCGATTCGTGATCGACTAAACCTGTTCACGCCATCGTAAGGGCGCGTGAAGCCTTCCATCTCACGATCAGGTGTGACGCCCCGCTGTGCGATCTAACGTCACACGCCCGTTCCTCTCGCGTTGGTGCGCCATTCATTCCCGCGCCTGAATTCGTTTCAGTCCCCTTCCCATGGGGGACACCTTCGTGACGGACCACAGCGGCCCGCGCGCAATCCGAATAATGCAGTTTCAGTCCCCTTCCCATGGGGGACACCTTCGTGACGAGATGATGGAGGCCCGCGAGACGGCCACCACCGAAGGTTTCAGTCCCCTTCCCATGGGGGACACCTTCGTGACTGGGACAGCGTCTGGGACAGCGTCGCAAACAGCGTCCGTTTCAGTCCCCTTCCCATGGGGGACACCTTCGTGACCTTGATAAACATCTGCGCGGCTTCCTTCTCCTCCGTTTCAGTCCCCTTCCCATGGGGGACACCTTCGTGACGCTTTCGGGCCGAATGCATCCGGGGCAATGTAGTAATGTTTCAGTCCCCTTCCCATGGGGGACACCTTCGTGACGCTTACGGGGTTGGCCGGGACCGAACGACTATCGAGGTTTCAGTCCCCTTCCCATGGGGGACACCTTCGTGACCGGCGCGCGGCTGGCGTCCCCGGTTCGGTTCCTGCTGTTTCAGTCCCCTTCCCATGGGGGACACCTTCGTGACCCTACGGAAGCACCTGGTACGCCACGGTCAGAAAGTTTCAGTCCCCTTCCCATGGGGGACACCTTCGTGACAGTGCAGTTGATAAGGCCCATGCCGGCCATCCTTTGTTTCAGTCCCCTTCCCATGGGGGACACCTTCGTGACACTGGGACTAACTCCGCGCCAATCTCCGCCGCATACTGTTTCAGTCCCCTTCCCATGGGGGACACCTTCGTGACGCAGTTTCAAGTCCGTGTTGAAGTCCGCGATCTGCTGTTTCAGTCCCCTTCCCATGGGGGACACCTTCGTGACTCGGCGGCATTACAGACTGCGATGGTGTAAACGTTGTTTCAGTCCCCTTCCCATGGGGGACACCTTCGTGACTGTTGCCCACCGGCTGCTATAGAACCCGGTTTTTCGTTTCAGTCCCCTTCCCATGGGGGACACCTTCGTGACCGAAAGTATTCAACGGAGTAAGGGCGATGAATCGCCGTTTCAGTCCCCTTCCCATGGGGGACACCTTCGTGACACGGGAAGAACTACACGCCATGCTCGATGAAATTCGTTTCAGTCCCCTTCCCATGGGGGACACCTTCGTGACTCGGCGAAGGGGCCACGGTCGGCGAAGGGGCCACGGTGTTTCAGTCCCCTTCCCATGGGGGACACCTTCGTGACCAGGCCGGGCAGGTGCAGCATGTCGGCCATAGGGATCGTTTCAGTCCCCTTCCCATGGGGGACACCTTCGTGACGCTGGGTGATGGATTCGTCTGCCGCGCCGCTCTCGCAGGTTTCAGTCCCCTTCCCATGGGGGACACCTTCGTGACTCTCACCTGGGTAGCCGACTGCGGCGTGTACTTCGGTTTCAGTCCCCTTCCCATGGGGGACACCTTCGTGACGCAATACCTGCCAGCGCCTCGAATCGCGCTATGCAGTTTCAGTCCCCTTCCCATGGGGGACACCTTCGTGACATTTCCTTCCGCCAGTCAATACAAATATCAAAGATTTTGTTTCAGTCCCCTTCCCATGGGGGACACCTTCGTGACCTTTCGGGCCTTGGGTAGAAACTGGACGATGTCTTTCGTTTCAGTCCCCTTCCCATGGGGGACACCTTCGTGACCCTGAGCCATCAGCCGCAAAATAGCGAAGTTAAGCCGTTTCAGTCCCCTTCCCATGGGGGACACCTTCGTGACCTCGAACGTGGCAACCGCAACCCTCTCCAATTCCGGGTTTCAGTCCCCTTCCCATGGGGGACACCTTCGTGACGGCGGCGGCGTCCCAAGCTTGGCTAGTTGACCTTGTGTTTCAGTCCCCTTCCCATGGGGGACACCTTCGTGACCTGGACCGCGACGCTCATCCCGTTGCCTGAGACCGTTTCAGTCCCCTTCCCATGGGGGACACCTTCGTGACAGCTCCATAAATCATACACCTTACAGGTATTTAGCTCAACAGGTTTGTACAGATTCCTCGCGGATTGGCTTTCTGCTGAAAACCAAGCCCGATCCGCGAAATTTCCGCTACCAGATGTCGGCACAGTAATTTGCAAACTCGCACTCCACACAGCGCCCGCGGACATCCGTCGGTTCCGGGCACAACTGCGACTGGCCCGTCTTCCGGATGCCGATGACCGCCGCCTTCACGGCGCGCCGCAGTTCCTCCGTCACCGGTTCCACGAAGATTCGATTGTCCGGGATCCGGTACAAGAATGCTCGCCTCGCCGGCCGCCCATACGCGGACTCACCAAGCAGCGAGTACCCGGCCAACTGGATTCGGTGATTCTGGCCCGGCTCCCCCGACGTCAGTTTGAAATCCACTACCGCAATCTCTTCCGGCGCTTCCAGCAGCAAATCGATCTTTCCCGAGAGGGCCAACTCTTGATTATCCAGCCAGAGGCCAAACCGCCGGCGAGCAGCATCAAGGCCATACTCCCGCAGTTTCCGGCGCATCTCAAGACTCTCGATCATCTCCTGCGCCGCCAACCCTTCCTTCATTTTGTACGTCGGCTTCGGCGGCGCCGGCATGACGTGGTGATAGTACACCACACGTGGGCAGTATGCCCACTGCTTGAGGTCGGTGACCGGAATCAGGTCCATCAATCCTCCGAGGCTAGAACCCGCAACTTCGGCACCTCGCGTCGTTCGGCCTCGGCTTTCAACTCATCGGCATCACGACGGTACTGGTCCAGCACCCACATGTCCTTCAGGTCCTCTTCACACACCGGAATAATGCGAACCCGGCCGTTCTCTCCTCCGAGTTCGTTCTTCACCTTCAAGGCGAGTTCCTGGCGCCGATTTCGATTCAGCTTGCCGAAGAACGCGCTGAACTGGATTCGCTCAAGGCCGTAATCCAGGCACACGTCGGCGACGCGTGTGCGCAGCCGATCGTCTTCGATGTCATAGATGAGCACCAGCGACACCTCCGGGCTGCCCTTACCCAAGGGCAACGGCTTCAGCACGCCGCTGTATTTGTTCTTCCGCGCCATGGCTCACCACTTGAACGAGAATGAGCGGTATGACCGCAAGCCGCGCACCGCGCTCGCAGCCAGTCGGGCCTGCATTTGGACGATGGACCGCACCTGGTGCTGCTTTCCACGGTGCTGTTCCGTCGCGACCAGTCGCAAGAGCACACGCGACGCTACGTTTTCCTTTGAGGCCGCATCGAGCATTCCCTTTTGCAGCGTCAGTTGGCCGCCTTTGTTCAGCCAGGAGAAAATCGCCCGATCCACGATCGGCTGACGGAATTCCTCCATCAGGTCCAGCACCAGTGAGGGCTTACCACTCCGGTCTACGTGCAGAAATCCGGCGAAAGGCTCCAGGCCGGCGTTCATCACGGCGCCCCACACGTGGGCGGTGAGAATGCCGTATCCGTAGTTCAGAGCCGCGTTCACGCCGTCGGTTGCACCCTGGTGGGAGCGCCCCTCAAACCCAAGCCCATCCGGCAACATGTTGCCGATCTGTTGCCAGTAGAGTCGCCCACCAGTGCCTTCCAGCCCCATAAGCTCGCCCCTGACGTCGTCGGGCGCTTTGCCTTCCGCCGCCAAGGACGACCGCCGCAGCCGCCGCAATGTCGCGGCGCATTTCTCCAGGGCGCCTGCTCTCTCTCCCTCGCGGTTCTTGGCGAAATACCGGAGGAGCTTTTCCTGGTTATGAAGTTTCCCGGCGACGATCCAGCGGCAGAGTTCAGCGCCACGTTCATTCTGGTAGGCGGCAAACTGGGCGCGCCGCGTCTCCACCGTCGCCGTCAGCATCGGGGAGGTGAGTAACGCGAACGGCTTACCGCTGGATGTCAGGCAGGCGATCCGGATTCCGCGTTCGCACATTTCCTCGATGAGATCTGACGAGAAGCTGACGCCGCGAGACGCCACGATGATCTCCTGCAGCCTCATCAGCGGAACCTGCGCGCAGACCGACTTTCCTTGCCTAACGACCACGCGCTCGCTCTTCTTGCCGATGAAAAGTCCGAAGCCAGAAACGAATAGCTGTGATCCGTTTTCAGTGGCCAGGAGAACCACGCTACCGTCATCCGGGAGCACCACATCATCGACTGGTGGGAGCGGTAATTCCATTTGCTGCGGCGCGATGTCGACGCCGCCTGTGATCCAGTTGTACTGGCCCTCGGAAGCCGGGGGCTTGCGGTAAGAATTCTCTGAAAATACGGCTACTGGATTCGCACCCATAATGTTTCACCCGATCAAAGACCACGAGAACCCGAACTCACCTGTTATCATCTCTCCACGCCTTCACGGTTATCAAAGAACCACTGCCGGTGCTCCTTATCCTTCTTTCCGTCATACCGTTGGCGATAGCTGCGCTGCTTTACCGGCGGACCCACCCGAAACTCCCGGTATCCCATTTCATGCCAGAACGGGAGATCGGTAACATCTGCAGTCTTCTCCAATTCGTAACGGTTTGCAATCGGAATGTAGTCATATGCGAACCGAGTTCCTCTCCAGTCAAATACGGCCTGGCTGTTCGGCGGGCGGAAATGAAACCGAAATCGCCCTGCGTCACGCGGCAGTTGCCAAAACCGGCGGAGCTCTTGTGTCAGAGCCTCGTCCCAGAGGTAATGGCTAACATAATCCTCCGGGCGAAACGCCTGGTCGCCGAATGCATGCCCGAGCTGCTCGCTGAATTCGTCCTTGGACAAGACCGCGCATCGTCCAAAAACCGACGGTAACAATTGAGGTTCTCGACCTGTGATCCAAACATGAGCTTCCGACCGCCCCGCCTCTTCTGAGCGTCCCACGCGCCCTATCCGCTGGATCAGCGAGGGAACCTCCCATGTGTTTCCCCAGAATTCGGTGTGGCACTCGCGGAATGGGAGGTCCAGCCCGACTTCGGCCGCCGACGTTGCAACCGCAAGAACAGATCCCTCACTTCGAATCTTCTGAATTCCAGTCCACTCGGTAATATTCGTCCCCGCTTGCCGCAACCGCTCGGCAATCTCGTGAGCAGTCACCGCCGAGTGATAGAACCAAATACTCTGTCCGGGAACCCGGGTGGCGGAAACCCGGGGTTCAGGTGGTTCACCCGCATGAAAGGTCACGTCAATCGGTTGCGAAGCCTGATGCTGTTCACCATTCTCGTCGTTAGAAGCCAGCACGCCAGGTTCAAAGATCTCTGCATCGGGAAAGAAGGTTTTCGTACCAGTGGCCGACAGGCACAACCACTGGACGGAGCCGAGCCGCTCTATCGCCGAGGCCACATTCAGATATGTATACGGGTCATAAAAGTGGTATTCGTCAATTACCACTTGATGATCGCCGAGTTTCATTTCCAGCTCGTCTCGCCACCGGCGGCTATAAAATCCACTACTTGCAGAGTAACGACGCTGAGCCACGTAACCAAGCAGGTCGGGCGAACACAATATGATGTGGTCACGCTGATTCAAGACTTCAAGCACTTGCAGTAGATAGGTCCCCTTTCGACGGCCCAGTTCGATAATATTCTCCCTTGAAAGCAGATGTTGAATGCCTTCCCCGGTTATTACCGTTACGTACAGATCCCGCGCGCCAAGGTGTGGAGGCAGTCGGAATACACAGGTCGGTGCCCCGCGGCTGACGATCTCTTCAAATGGGGAACGATCCCGGATGAAGCTCTGTGTAACAGGATCGATAGCACCGGAAGCAACAAGCTTGGCGCCTATCCATTCGACCAGGCCGCGCACGATAGATCGCTCAAATTGATCCCTCGACAGAAGGTTCGTCGGATAAGTGAAGATCGCCCTCACAACGGCAGACGGGTGCAAGAACGTGTCGCGCAGAGCAAACAAGACTGCACCCAGTGTTTTACCGCCAGCCGTAGGGACATGAACCTTCAGCTTCTTGAAGCTGCTCTCGTGCAGCAGAAACCGCTGATGCGGATAAACCGGCCGAAGGAGATGATTATCCTTGAGAAGCCGTATGCTTTGGGCAGCTAGCTCCAATGGCCGGTCGCCTCCAGGTTCGGTACAACCACTTTCACTCGATCGGCTACCAAGACGCGCTCAAACGTCGCACCGAGGTAGTAGAGCGGCGATGGCTTCATCGGCACCTTCTTAGCATAGGTGACATCCCTGATGTCTTGGTAGTCCAACGGGTTTACAAGGTGTTCGGGCCAAACAGCGACCTCCTCGTACACTCGGAATGGGACGGCGGAGTCATCCCAATCTCCTCGCGTGGATTTTGGATGCAAACGGCAAGGGGCCCTCTTCTTGCCATAGTGGATTAGATCAGGCGGAGGTGAGCCATCCCTCGAAAGCACAGAAAACTGGAACCTTGATCCTGGCAGATAATACTCGATTTCCATCAATCCCATCTTGCCGGCTCCGGTATCTTCGGGAACAGGATTTCTTTTATATACGCGCCGCTCTGCCGTCGTCGGGACAGCCGGCGTACAATAAAAATTGGCTCCACGAAGGTTTTCGAGGTGTTTCAGTTCAGGATTCGAGCGAATATCGTTGATAGCCAGCATTAAGGCCCAGTTGTGGAGGACGTCGGACACCCGGGTGACCTTAAGGTACTCGGAAGCATAGAAATGAAGGTACCCTCGCGCCTCCAGCGTCACCTGGAAGAGTCTCATTGGCCAGCCTCATCCTCCTCATCAGTCGGCGCCGCGAAATTGGCCTTCTCAACGGCACGGGCCAATTGGTAGTGCGTCTGCTTCTCACCTTTAGGAGGGGAAGCCAGGAATGACAGTCGCTCGGCAGCCTTCATCTTCTTCCACTCCAGAACGTCCTTGCCGTCTTTTTTTGTAACAGGCAGCGGCAGCTTCAGATCCAGGGCCGTCTTCTCGAAGTACTCGTCGATCGAAACGTCCACCGAGTTCTTCCGCTGCGCAAGGTCCTCGACAGCAGCACTCCTGGTGAGATTCTTGATTACGTCCTCTACCTCCGCATCTGAGCAAGTGAATGTCTTTAGAGTAAATTTCTTCAGCTCTTCCCGAATTTTGGCCGATGGATCATCAGCCTTCGATGAAACTTGCGCCAAATCAATTGCTGCAAGCCTCAGACGCGTGTCCTCTAGAACGCCAAGGACCTCATTGTGGATTTCGCCGTATATCCTGGTGTTGGCTCCATAGTGGTCGCTATGTTCAATTCCCCAGATCAGCAGCTTGACCCAATCTGCGTTGTCGGCTTCCACGGTCACAACATCAACGAAGTCGCGCGGCTCGATCACTTGGTTCGTTCCAAGCGCCTGCCCAGTTTGCCCCGTTCGTTCGTCGACCGCGTTGAAAGTTATATCTCTTATTCCACCGCCCTGAAACGGGAAGGCTCCGGTGTAATATGCTCGCCGCATCTCGACCACATTCTTCTGCCCTGAGACTCCTCCCTTTTTGGGAGCATATGTTCCACCAAACAGAGCGCAGGATGGGCACGACATACACAGGCCAGAGATGCCCGCATCAGCGCCCTTCTTGTGAGTTGTCAACCAGCAGTTGACACCGAGCACCTCTCTGATCTTCCGCATGATTGTCCGGCGCTCGACAGCTTTCAGCTTCTCACCGAAAATGATCGGTCGCTCGTCACCTTCTCCAAATTGATAGGTATTGACCTCGTCGCGGGACTCGGTTACAAATTGGCCGAACCCCTTTAATTTCCGAAGTATAACTATCTGGTACTTGTTCATCCGCATTCTCCCTATTCGCTTTGAGCTGGCCCCGTGCCTGCCTCTGTTTGGGGTTTTGGTTCAGGCCAGCTGAAGTACGCTAACGTATAGACCATCGCTCGGACCAACTCCGTGCGGCGGTAGGTCTGGTCCCGATAGGTAATCAGTCTTTCCGCAGCTAGGCGAAGGGCGGCCTTTTCCCGAGCAGAGGTCTCCGCCGGTCGGTAGCGGCCTTCGCGCGTGGAAAGGACCAAGTGAAAGCCTTTCGCTACCATCGCGTCAATTAGGCTGGCGTCGTCCTCGCCGTCCTTTAGCCGTCGAAGCGTCTCATTCATCCCTCGGATTACCTTACCTGCCGCATCCACCTTGTCTCGGTCCTTTCCGCCGATCCAAATGTCTTTCAGGAAGGCCAACCCTGTTTTGTCCGCAAGTTCAACCACCATCTGGCGCACCTCCTTCTCCTGTGCTTTGATCGATCCGTCAGCTATAAATGTTCCGAATGCGTACGGACTTTGCTGAAGAGCCGTGATCGCGCTAGCGTATGTTCTCCTCGACGAATTCAAGAGCCGCAACGGCTTTCGCAAAATAGGCCAATCCACTCCGTCTATCGAGATGCTCCCGCAGGTCAGCAGGTGCCTGGAACTGACCGGATTCGTCACGATGACTGCGCCCTTGAGGCCATACAGGTACAGCCTGTCAACGATTTGTTCCTCGCCTCTCTCCGGATCAGCTACAAGTTCCCGCAGCAGGGCTTCACGATCCTTACCGCGCAATGCCATCACAGCGATGTGCGGGTAAGCTCCACTCGTAGAGATGGTTCCGGATTCGCCCAGCTCCACGAGAATCCCACCGCCGGTAGGACCGAGGACCTCACGCCATTCCAGCCGCCCAAAGAGGTGATGCGGCAGGACACACAGGCGATATAACTGGCGATTCCCATCCGGGTCGGTCGCTATCCGATCCCACCACTTGGAGCACCATGAGCAAAACGACACGCCTTTGTTATCGGGCGGTTCTTTTTTGATGCGGCGCATGTGTGTCGTGTAGAATACTTCAACCGTGCCGCCTAATGGGGATCGCTGGGGAAATGCGGCGGCCGAAACGTTCCCCTGCCGGAACTCACCACATGCTGGACAAATATCCAGGGCCTGCTTCTGCATATATCGGGCGTAGTCGCGTGCTGCCTCGCTCTTCGGATCAGCAGTCTGCGCAGCCCCATAGGTTCTCGTGTCGCGCACGAGAAGGTCTTGAATATCGTATCGGACATTGGGCTGCCCTCCTTCCGACTGTTCACCAGCCAGTGATTTCAGCTTCGCCGCAACATATGGCTTCATCGCCTCCAAGATCGCCTTGAGCGTCTGCCCATAGGCTGTCCCTGGCTGCCGGAACCCGAGCACTTCCATAGACCGCACCGTAACCTCGCCGTGCCAGCCGCCGGCCTTTAAGCATGCGGGTGGGTGCTTCTTTTTCTCAACGTCGCATAATTTCAGCAGCGTATTGTACGTTGCTCCGCAAACTCGTCCATATAAGTAAATCTCCTCTTCACTATCCGACCAGAGTTCGGGATTCTTTGCGGCGGCCTTTCTCCTCCGGTCACAGAAGTCGTCCGCATACGTAGTCGCTTGTTTAGTGAATGCATCTGAGTCAAGCGCCAACTCCAGAAAGTTCCGCTCATCCGTGAAAATTCTCGTTTGCCCGTTGTCGAACCGCAAAGCGCCCTTGTTTTCACCGATCTGCTCTTGTAGAAATCGGTTCACCTCATTGAGGGGTGGGAGTGGCATGTCCGCCGGGGCAGCATACAATGTCGATGTCGCCGAGAACAGCATCGGACGAATGGAGCCCGTTTCAGACAGTACATAGTCAAATGCGCCGATGGCTAAGGGCGAGATGGGATGATCAATTAGTTCTATTGTGAAGAGCCGGTAACGAATGGTATCAATGATCGTGTTTAGCGCTCGGATGAGGCCATCCGAAATCCGATCACGAGAAACCGCCAAGTCACATTCGCTGACCAGATCCTTCATTCGGCTGCGAGTTGGCGTCGAAGCGGCTCGCCCTGAATCGTGATGGAATTCGATAATGAAAAGAATGTCCTCGATGTCGCTGTCGCTCAAAACGTCCGCCGAGTAGCGAGCAATTCCTGCACTCAGAAGTGAACGCAACTGCTCATAGGTCAGGTCGCCTGGGCTGACCCGATGAGCGCCTCTTTGCACTTTCTGCCAGTTTGGCCCAGTCTTCCCAAAATCGTGCAGAAGCGCCGCCCAGCGCATCATTTCCTTATCTTCCTCGGAATAGATCTGGGTGAACGGCAGGACCGAGTGAACGAGCGAATAAACGCTAAGGCTATGGATGAGCAGGCTTTCGCCCGAGGACTTGGCGTGATAGAGGTGAAAATCGAGCTCTTGAAGAACCTTAACAGCGGTTTGCGGGTCCAACGCCATAGATCATTCGCACCAAGCTCGGAAAGCGACGCCTTCCAATTATAGTCTTTTAGGGTTCTGATGTACTATTTGGTCCCATGGAAATCTCGGTCTCTCCCTTCCCCCAAACCGTCTGCCGGCCGACCCCCACCCATTTCCCGAGGAGCAAATAGGGAACGAATTCGCCAAGCTCTCCCTCATACTCCGTCTCGCCCACAAAACCGCCTAGGGGATGTCTCTGTTCTGTTCGTGACGAGATCCGGTCCACCTCCGTCCGCTTCAATTCACACCGAGACATCCTCACCGCCGCGGCTCGCTCGCCGAGGGTGCGGAAGTCGATCTCCAGAGGGCCTGTGCCATAGAGAGCGCGGAGCGTGCTGATGCGATCCCGCAAGCGGCGGAATAGGATGCCGAACTCCGGAGTCTCGGCCACTTGGCGGTCGCTTTTGAGTTCTGTCGGCGTTACGAAACGCAGGCGGATTCGGTTCACCTTTCCCGGCATCCTGTTCAGGTCAACGGCATTCGGTGTGGCAAGTTCACTCAGCTGAAATCGCTCGCCCTCGAACACTCGCCCCACCGCCGTTTCGTACAAGTCCAGTTGATCTACAGCCGTCAATTCCGCGCGGCCGCGGCCCGGACCAAGGCCGTCCCGAACCAGTTGAGCAAACGCCAGCACGAAATACTGCAGAGACGGATCGCGTATGTCGAAAATATGAACATCGAAATAGAAGGCCTCTCCCTGGAGGATCGTACGCCCATCCAGGTGAGCGGCGCGGAAGACAAACGGCCGCGGCCAGTCTGCGAGGCCGCTCGGGCCCTCGCCGCGGGCTGCCTGCGGCTCGAATACGCGGGCGTACGCGCAGGTCGAGCGCACGTGGCAAGTCTTGGCGTCACTACAGGTTGGGATGCAAACCAGCTTGCGGAAGAGGTCACCGAAGGCACCCCGAATGATATTGCCCGATTTATAAGGCGGGAAATAGAGTGACGCTCCTGCGCGGAAATGAAATCGGAACCTGTAGAATTCGAACGTCAACGCGCTCAGCATAGCACCCGTCGCTAAACGGGGCACCACGATTGCACGCCCCAGTTGAATTCTACGGATGACAGTACGCGTGAAAAGAAACGTGCACTGGTCGGGGGCCACCAGCGACGGAATAGTGCAGCACAGCAGAGCCGGGCCAGAATTCTTGCAGTGGCCTGCCCAGCCTCTTTCATTTAGCGCCCGCAAATGCAATGCCTTTCACCTGAGCGGAGCCTGCCCAAGGAGGCGACTCGTTGCAAGACAAAACACCACCGCCCATTCAGGAGTCGGCCCCGGCAGTCCGCTGCGCGATCTACACGCGCAAGTCCACAGAAGAGGGAATCGACCGGAATTTCAATTCGCTCGATGCTCAGCGCGAAGCTGGCGAAGCGTTTATCCTCAGTCAGCGTAGCGAGGGGCTCACCGCGTTAGCCGAACGTTACGACGACGGTGGATTCAGCGGCAGCAACATGAATCGACCGGCATTGCAAAAGCTTCTTGCAGATATTCGCGCCGGCGCGGTTGACTGCGTCGTGGTTTATAAGGTCGACCGCCTGAGCCGATCGCTCATTGACTTCGCCCGAATCGTAGAGACGTTTGAGGAGCACCACGTCAGCTTCATTTCTGTAACGCAGCAGTTCAATACAACAACTTCGCTAGGACGCCTTACGCTTAACATCCTCTTATCCTTCGCTCAATTTGAGAGGGAGCTAATCTCGGAAAGGACACGCGACAAGATGTCAGCTGCCCGCCGAAAGGGCAAATGGACTGGTGGTCATCCGGTCCTTGGTTATGACATCGATCCACGGGGCGGTCGCCTGATCCTCAACTCACGAGAAGCCGAGCAGGTCGAGATTCTGTACAAACTGTATCTCAGTTATCGATCCCTTCGGCAGGTCCTGTGCGATATCGATCGCCGAGGCTGGCGCACGAAACAGTGGGTCACGAAAAGCGGCCAGGTCCTCGGTGGGAAGCCATTTTCCAAAGGCACCCTGTACCGGCTGCTGGTGAATCCGATTTATGCAGGCAAAGTCGATTACAGGGGCCACATCTATCCCGGCCAGCACGAGGCCATCCTTGAGACTCGGATTTGGGAGGAAGTGCAGACGGTCATACATCGGAGGAAGACCGCACCGATGGGCGAGTGAGGTTCTTCTGAGGCAAGATAGCATTTGTCGCCAGACACCCGCCAAAATCTCTACCAGATACCTTCTGCAATAGGTAGTATTCCCCACTGCAGGACGGACCGGTGCTACATCGTGCCGACCTTCGCTTGAGTATGTGCTTCGGCCAATTCGACCAGCCGTTTGTGATGGGTGAAAAAGATGATCTGTGTCTTAGTTGAGAGCGCGTCCAGCGCTGTAAGCGCTGCGGTTGCGCGCTCGTCGTCGAAATTCAGAAGAACGTCATCGACGATGAATGGCGCCGGTTCGTGAGCCGCGAAATAATGTTGCAGGCTGGCGATTCGCAACGCGAGGTAGAGCTGATCAAGAGTACCGTCACTCATGCCGGCCAGAGGAACGGTTTTGCCCGTTTGGCGAACGCCGATCAGCACGCTGGCACCGTCCTCGTCCTCTACCCGCAGAGACGCAAAGTTGTTCCGTGTGAATTGCGCGAAAAGGTGGCTGGCGGCTTCGAGTACCGGACCTTGGTTCCGGCTTCGATATCGCTCCACGGCTTTGCGTAATACGAATGATGCGGTTCTCAACCGAACGTATTGCTCCACCTCGTCAGCTAGTCGCCCGGCAATGCCGCTGATGCGTTGTGCCGCGGAGGCAGCCAAGTCGCCTCCGCGCATGGCCAGGCCTTCTGCATCGAGGTTTCGTCTCCTGGTCTCGATTTCCTCTTTATCGTCTTTGATTTTGTGGGTCTCCTGTTCGATCTGCTCCAGGCGCCCCGCAATCGAATCGGCCTCTACGGAAGCGGCTTCCGCCAGAAACTCGTCAACTGTCTTGCCAGCCGACACCAAACTAAGGCGACCATCGCACTCACCGAGGACGCGTTCCAATTCGCGCCTCTTGTTAGATCGCACCCAGGCCTCGCGCGCGGATTGCGCGTCCGGGGTGCCCGCCTCACAGTAGAGCGCTTCTAAGTCCACGGCGCACCGGGCCGCGGCTTGCTCTGCCTGGCGCACCTTTCCTTCGACCTCGCGCTGCCGTTTGACCTCTTGGCGCAGGAGTTTCTGATCCTCTTTGGCTGTGAGAAGCGCTTGATGCAGTTGGGCGATAGCGGCCTCTGGCTCCACAGCCCCTAACGTCAGGTTGAGGCGCTCGACTAGCCCCACAACGGCGGCGGCGAACGCCTGTGCGTCTGCCTGCATCTTCGCAATTCGGTCGCTCAGATCGTTGGCCTTGGCTAATCCCCCGGTGATCTCGCGGACACTGGTCAGGTATGCCTCGACGGCAGCGGGCGACGCGCCCACAGCCAAACCAGCGTCCTGTAACGCTGCCTCCCAACTCCGCCGCCACACCGATACGGTTTCGCCGACCTCGGCTAGTTTCCCCTCGATCCTGGAGATCTCCGTGATCTGAGACTTCTGCAACTCCAGCGCCGTCCGCCGCTGCTGTGCTGATTCAGCGGCAGCCTTCAGCACCGCCTCCCCTACGACCAGCAGGTCGGCTGCGTTGCCCTGTGCCGGCCTGCCATAAAGCTGGAGCGCGGCGGCAAGTTGCGCTGCCAACTCCACTTCGGCAACCTCCCATGTGTTCAGCTGCATGCGAAGATCGCGCAATCGTGCCGCCTGTTCCACAATGGCTGCCCGGCGTCTCTGCCACGCCAGCATGGCCGAGGGCGATTCCGGCGTAATCCCACAGACGGACCAGATGCTCAACCATCTTGCCCGAACGGTCTCGGACTCCCTCAGGGCTTCGTCCATGCCATTGCGAGCCTCCTCGCCGCGGACGTTCAGACGCTCGATCTCCTGATCCAGGGTCACCAAGCGATTGACCCGTTCAGCTTCCTCGCGCATCCGATCCGCAACCCGATCGGCTCCGACGACGGCTTCCTCGTACCCATGGGCCAAGTCCGTGTGCCCGGCTCTGGCGAAGAAGTCCCGCTCTTCTTCCACGTTCTCTGCGCCTTCTTTCCAGATGCGCTTGATAGCTCTCCAACCGAGATCGCGGACCTCACGCGCTTGGGCTAGCGCCGCCCGCGTGGGAACGGTCCGCTGCTCAATGATCCGGTCCCGCTCTGATTGGGTGTCAGCCAGGCTGTTGTTCACCTCCGCCAGCTTCTCTCGCGCTCGCGTTTCCGCTGCCTCAACCGACTCTAAGGCCAGCCTGCATTCCTCGATGGTCTCCGCCTCGGGTACGGGCAGCCCCTCCAGGTCCTCGGCGGAACCCTTCCAAAGCGAGAGGCTGCGAAGGGAGAGTTCCAGAGCCTTCTCTGCGGAGCCGATCTTGGCTTGCAGTTCGCGGACGGTCGTCGCGCTGAGCTCTCGCCGAGCGCGATCCGCAGCAGCGGCCAAAACCGTGGTGTCGGCGCTCTCGGGCAGGGAGGCAAGGGTGGTCTCGCATTGCGCCAGCTTCCGGCGAGCATCCTCTCGAGAGCGGGACAGCGCGTCGTGGTCGGCCTCCAGTCGAGGAGCCTGCGCTGCCAACTCCTGAATCCGGTTGCGGGCCAACAACCCGGGTTCGAGTTTCGCAGCTTCTTCCAGGGTCAGTCCAGGACGCAGTCGCTGTGCCTGTTCGAGCAGGCCGCGGTTTAGTTCGGCCATTTCTGCCACCTTGCGATCGCAGTCTTTCTTCGATTTCTGAATAGCGCCTTTTTCGTCGAACAGAGAGCGTATGACTTCGTCCGCCGCCAAGACATCTTCCGGGATGTGGTACTTCGCTGCCGCCGCAGTGATGCCCGCCAGTTCCTGGCGCAGCTCCGAGAGATTCCGCTGGGCGACGGTCAGGCGGCCTTCGCTGTCCTGTAGGCGCGCCCCGTAATCCTCCGCTAGGAGGACGGCCGTGGATAGGCCTTCCAGATCCAACACTGCTTGCGAGCGTTTTGAGATGGTTGGCAGCGCTTTCCGGATGCGATCTAAACGCTCTGCTTCACGGCGCAACTCGTCCATCCGTCGGTCGTATGCCTCCAGTTCAGATGCAGCCTCCCGTTGCGCTTTCTGGTTCTCCTGAAATCTTGTTACCTTAACCTGGTTCTTCGTAAACTCCTGCTCAGTTTCGCGCAGATCGCGCAGACACTGATGGATCGCCTTGCTGGATGCCCGCGGGGCGTACAACTCCGCGGCTTCAGCTTCCAACCGCCCCAGGGTTCCTTGGAGGCCGGTCAACCCTGCCGCCGACATGAAGAGCAGTTGGCCAATCTCGCCTTCGCCTTGCGCCAAAGCGCGGCCACCGGTAACCAGAGCCTCATGGCTGATGCCGAACATAGTTGCGAACGTCTCGCGCGTGATCCCGTGCAGTGCACGTTCGAGTGCACTATCCTCAACTACAGTGGAGTCGTCCGGCGCGCGCAGCGTCTGCTTGTTGCCCTTACGCCGGATGAAGCTGAGTCGGCCTCCGCTCCAGGACAGCGTGATCCCAATGCGCAGGTTCTGGTACGCATGGACGAATGATTCCGGCGTTTGTGGGTGTATTCCGAATAAGCCGTCTAGCAATGCGCGGAGAGCCGACGTCTTTCCCGCTTCGTTCAGGCCATAGACGATGGTGAAAGGCTTCTCGAAGTCCAGTCGCCCACCGGTGAATGGCCCATAAGCCATTAGATCCAGCGTATCCAGTCTCATTGGCGGCCTCCCTCTAGCAGCGGTTCAATCGAAGCGAGTGCCTCGCGCAGCACCATGGGGTCTTGTGGGTCCACCCACTCCTGTCCCGGCGGGATGGACGCTTGGAGTTTGCTTTTCAGGTCTGCGAACTCCGCCTGCAGTTCCGGCATCAGAGATTCGCCTTCTCTGAATTCGTCAATGAGAGAGCGCAGTTCGGCTATCGGGCCGCTGTCCTGCTCATCTCTCCGCTTGGGCGCGACCGCCGCCAGTTCCAGCTTTTCGACATGGACAGGGACCGCCGCGTCCTGCGCCAGCATGCGGATTCGAGACCTCAAACCGGGCACATCCGCCGCAGCGCGGTTCCATGCAGGTCCAGACCCCTCCAGCCGGATGCGCACCGCCAGGGTCCTGCCGTCCGCTTCCGCGACTGCACGCTCGATCGCCTCTTGGGCAAGCGCCTCTACATCGACCGGCGCTGTCTCCTCGTCCACAGCGACCCGGAGTACCTGCCAACGCACCACGTCCAGCGGCTGAAACGTGAGTTTCACTCCGCCATGATCGTCTACATCGACCAGGTAACACCCACGTGGGCCGCATTCGCGCACATGGCGTCCTTGGATGTTTCCCGAGAATACCACCCAGGGCTCCTTTGCAAGTTCCATCCTACTGTGAATATGTCCGAGAGCCCAGTATTGGTAATGTCGGGAACGCAGACTATCGAGCGAACACGGTGCATACAATTCATGGCCCGGAGCGCCGCCAGCCGATGTATGGAGAACACCGATGTTGAATGTACCGGGGTCGCCGATGGGCCAGGTGGAGGTTAGGTCCTCATCCATGTGTGGCAAGCGAAAACTCTGGCTGTAGAGCGCCGCATCGCAGTCCGGGACAGGAATCCTCTCTGGCTGCTTGTAGTCGAAAAAGCGAATGTGGTCAGGCCACGGCAGTCCCGCTCTCATCCGGTTCGCCGCGTCATGGTTTCCCAGTTCGATATACGCCTTGATGCCGGCGTCACGGAGCCTCTTCATTTCCGAAATGAAGTACAGGCCGGTGTTGCAGTCGCGCCATTCGCTGTCAAACAAGTCGCCGGCGATCACCACGAATGCAGCGTCGCTCTCGATCGAAAAATCGACCAGTCTGCCAAGTGCCTTGCGAGTTGCCAGGCGGATTTCTTCGACGGGCGCGCCGGGGTATTCGTCGAGCGACAACAGCGGGCTGTCGAGATGGATATCGGCCGCGTGAATGAAGCGAAATGACATTTTTCCTCCATAATCGAGACAAACAGCTTATGCTTGCGCGTTGCCTGATTCGGCACCCCTCGAGGCTTCTTCCAACTCGCGCCAGCCATTGAGCAGCGGAAAATACAGCCCCATACGCACGGGCCGGCCGTCTAACTTGCCGAGCAGCCGGCGGTAACGCTCCAACTGCCCACGGTAGCGTTTCCGTTCGTTATCGAGGAACACCTCGAGGCCGGCCCCTTCGTGCGAGCTGCTTTTGTAGTCTATGATCCAGCGCGTTCCCTCGCTGTCGATGAAGGTACGGTCTATCCGCACATTAACGATCTCGCCTGCATCGACACCCGTAACTGAATACTCGCAGGCGGCGGAAAGGTAGTTTCCGCTCAGGAGCCAACGCCCACGATCGTCGGCCATCGTGCGGGTCAGCGCTGTAGCGACGCGATCCACAGCATGGGCCAACTCGCTCGCGGGTACGCCCAACCCTAGCAGGGCGGAGCGGTACGCAGACTTCTGACGTTCGATGCGGTCGGCATCCCATGCGGCGACGCCGTCCTCCGCAATCCGGCGAAGCATCTCGTGTATCGCGGTACCGACATGGCGCAGTGTATCGCCGACCCAGCGGAAGCTCACCACCTCATCGGTTCCCGCCTCAGCCGGGGAAATGTGAGGAATGGCGACCGATGCGGGAGGGGCCGGAAGGCTCCAGTCGCCAACCAGACGCTGGATGGCCTGGGGCCTCCGCGGGGCTTCCACGACCGCGCCTGGCGCCTGTACCGGCGGGGCGGCAGCTTCGAAGATGGGACGGGCAATATCCCACATCCGCCTGAGGAGCGAACCCGACTCAGGGTCCTTCAATTGGACAACGCCGTTTTCGGCATCGAAGCCCGTGTGCCCCAACAGGTGCAATTCGGACTTCGCGCGCGTGGCGGCCACGTACAGCAGGCGCCCGGCTTCGTATTCCGACTTGCGCGCGTCGATGAGCTTCAGGTAATCGTACGTGCGGTCGTGGTCGGCTCCCGTTGCGTGGATCGGAGCCAACAACAGGTCGGCTTCGCCACCGAGACGCGGCCGCTCCAACCAAAGCATTAGACGGGCCTCGTCGCTGCGAGGCTTGCGCCCAAGGCCAGGTACGATCACCCTGTCGAACTGGAGGCCCTTTGCCTTGTGGATCGACATGATTTGGAGACCGTCATCCGCCTCGGGATCCGGGTTGGCGTGCAGGTCCTCTATTCGGCGGGTTAGGGCTGCCATATCAAGGTGGCCGCCATTGTCCAGCTCTTCGAGCAACTCGAAGAACGCTTCAGCATTCTCGCGGTCCGCCGCGCCGGCAGCGCAGGCCGGGCCTCCGAGCGCCAGCCACGCACCCTCCACCCATGCGCGCAACGATGCGGGCCGCTGATGCATCGTGTTTTCGAGGACTTCCCGAATTCGGGCCAGTCGCCTGCGCGCGTCGCCGCTCAGTCGCTCGATCCGGGCATTATCTTCGATCAAGTCCCAGACAGCAGCATGCATATCGTCGCCAGCTAGGGCAAGAAGATCTTCCAGGGTGAGGCCGCACCAAGGAGCCCGCAGGATGGCCAACCATGCGATTCGGTCGCCCGGATGCAGCAACGCGCGAGTGAGCGATGTGAGATCGCGAATGAGCGGTTGTTCCGCTAGCGAATCGATCTCCACCGCGCGGAACCGCAGTCCGGAATCGCGCAAAGCAGGGAGGATGTGTGTCAAGTGGCTGCGCGCGCGGACCAGGATGGCGGTCTTGACGCCCCGTTCCCGGACGTTGCGGACAAGTTGCACGACACGCGCGGCCTCTGCGGCGTCGTCGCGGCCGATGAACGGGTGGAGCGTGACAGCATGCCTGACGCCCTCAGGTTTCACATGGATTGATGCACAGAACGGAATCGCGCCGGTCGAAATGTCTTCCGCCCCCGGCAGGACCGATGGAAAGGCCGCGTTCACCCAGTCGACGATTCCCTTGTCGGACCGGAAGTTCGCCGTCAGGCGAAGCAGTTCTAGCGGTATGGCACCGATGCCTTCACGGCAGGCCTTCAGAAACAAACCGACTTCCGCCTCACGAAAACGATAGATCGACTGCATGGGGTCGCCCACCAGGAAGATCGTGCGGCCGTCACCCGCCTCCCATCCGGCCGTGAGTTTCTCGAGCAACGCGTACTGACTGACCGAAGTATCCTGAAATTCATCCACCAGCAGGTGCTGGACCCGGTAATCCAGGCTGAGCGCGAGGTCCGTGGGATCCTCCGGTTCCCCCAACGCCCGCTGCGCAGCCATGGCGACTTCGGAATAGTCCGCGTAACCACTCTCCCGGAAAAGAATCTGCAACTGAGCAGCGGCCACCGGGAGTAGTTCCACGAGAGCCGCGAGCGCTTGCCATTGGCCCTCCTCGAACCGGGCTACCGGCAAGCAGCGCAATTCAACCAGGGCCGCGCGAAGCGGTTCACTGCTACGCAGTGCCGCGACGAGGGATTGGTGGCGCTGTTTGAGTGCCTTCGCCCCGGGCGGAAAGCCGTTTGCCACCGTGACCTTCTCCCGCCAGGCGTCGTCCTTCTTCAATAACGTCTCGACGATGCCTAGCCAACGGTCGAGGTCCTGCAACTCGGGCAGCTCTGTCATTCCCGCGCAGACAGTCGCGGTGCCTGTGCGTCCCTCGGAAATTAGGTTGGCTCCCGCAGCGGACGCAATGGAAACCACTTCTGGGACGAGCTTGGTCGGCAGCAGTGCCCGCGCAGTTTCGATACCGTCGCGAATGACGTTGCCAAGCGCGGTCTCCAGCGCCGCCCGAGCTTGTGCCGCATCGACCACGCTGGTTACGTGTCGGAGCCATTGGTCGCGGCGCGCCAACATACCGGCCAGGAGCCCCTGCAGCTTCTGAAAGTCGTTGTCCAGGTGCGCGAGCAAGGCCTCGACCGCGGCCGACCAGTCGGAGGACTCCAGCAGCTCAATCGTCCGGCGTGCCGCGTCGGCATACAGATCACTTGCGTCCTCGATGATGTTCGGAGGTGCGCCCAGCCGCGAGAGCCATGGCATCTGCCGCGTAACGGACGCGCACAGGGAGTCGATGGTCCGGATGCGCAGCCGGCCTGGATTGCTGTACAACTCCCAGCGCCGCTCCTCACTTCGCGCCCGTACGGCGCGGGCTAACTCCCACGTCAACGCTTCGTGTTCCTGCTCGGGGCGCGGCCGTCCAGCATGCAGCAGCGCCTCGACAACCCGCTGGCGCATCTCGCCCGCGGCCTTCTTGGTGAAGGTGATTGCCACGATCCCCTCGGGTTGATCCACCAGGGCGAGCAGCGTCAGGTATCTCTGAATCAGCAACTCCGTTTTGCCTGAGCCTGCGGGGGCCTGCACGATGAACGATCGCGATGGGTCTAAAGCATGTCGTCGTTGTTCCGCATCGGGGGTGGGCATGTTAATCGACCTCCAGGTTCCAGTAGGCATCGCATTCCGCAATACGGCAGAGGCATGCCAGCGAACAGTACCGGCATGACTTTGCTGGCTCCTTAGGATCTGCCTCTGCGTGGCCTGCGCGGAAGTCCGCTGCCAGATGCTCCATCACCTTCCGCCACTCAGCGATGCGCACGACTAGGTCATCAGAATCCGCTCCGGGGATCACCACTGCGCCGTCCACAAGGCCTTTGAATTTCACCTCTCCCGTCTTCAACTGTCCGAACAGGACGCCGGCCAACGGCCTCTCGCCGTACACGACGCTGTAGAGCGGCAACTGTGGCTCTTCGGGGCGCTCCGTCTCCCAGTTCCTGATGCTCGTAGTGCCAGTTTTATAGTCGATGATCACGTCGCGCTGGCCGGCTATCCGGTCGATGCGATCGATCTTCACCCGGAAGTGGATCCCACCGACTTCCGCATCGCGCTCGCCCTCCGGCTTGATAACCTCGAATGGCTCGCGCCGCTTCTCCAGTTCAAGCCAATCGTTGACGACACGTTCCAACCGGCGGAGTTCTAGGGCCGCGAAACGTTCGGGCAGAGG